>CETH01020962.1_pt1 | contig 21116 bp, 25 predicted proteins | sample 361461 | NCBI WGS metagenome assembly CETH01 (sample SAMEA2622695, study PRJEB7988) | marine metagenome | isolation source: saline water (ENVO:00002010), including
AAAAAAACAGGGGCTTTAAAAGAAGTACTAAATAAACACTAACCTATTTAATTAGAGTCATATTCACTGTATCAGTAAAACCATTAGGTGCTGATATAACAGCAAAATACTTTCCACTAGCTACTGAGCTAGCATTCCAAGTAAACTCATAGCCTGCACCTGCATCTAACCAACCACTATGAAGAACATCAACTTTTCTTCCTTGGATATCATAAACAGCAATTTCAACATTACCAGCATTTAATTCTGCTAAATCAAAAACAATATTTGTAACAGGGTTAAATGGGTTTGGATAATTAGCTGTTATTTTACTTTCTTGAGGTAATTCTGCAATTTCTGTTGTTGTAGAAGCATTTAAAGACTCACCATGCTCTCCAGCAACTACTATATTATCACAAGTACAATCTTTAGCATCTATATTTAAATTAAGAATTTCTTCAACGTTATTAGGTGTAACAATCGCTTGACCTGATAAGTCAAACATGATTACTCTAACTGTTCCGTCGTCTCTTAATCTACTATAAACACTCATATTAGATCTAACATCGCTAGATGAAAATGCATGATTAACTGCTGATTCAGTTATTTTAGAATTACAAACTAAATCAAACTGCAAACCATAAACATCAGTATCAGCATCTAAAGCTACGTTAAATCCATTATTATTAACTTTTTCTAATTTTACAACAGCATTAGATGCAGTGGCAAAACTCAATAAAGCTAAACTTGTTGTTAAAACTAATATCTTTTTCATTTTAAGTACTCCTTTTTATTATACGTTCAAATAACTCTGTTAAAACTTATGAGAATTATTTATTAAATACAAATATTTTATACACTATTTTTGTAACAAGATATTTCAATTTACTTTACTCTAATTCTTTCAATAGCTACGCCTAATTTCTCTAATTTATCCTCGAAATCTTCATATCCTCTATCAACATGATATACTCTGCTTAAATATGTAACACCACTAGATGACAAAGCGGCTAATATCAATGCTGCACCTGCTCTTAAATCTGTACACATAACGTCAGCGCTCCTCAACTCTTTTACACCATTAACAGTTGCTATATTATTATTCAAAGATATATTTGCTCCAAGCCTAATAAGTTCAGGTATATGAGAAAATCTATCATGATATATAGTATCTTCCATAGTAGATTCACCATTGGACAGAGTCATAAGAGCAATCCATTGTGGTTGCATATCAGTTGGAAATCCAGGATAAACATCTGTTTTCAAACTATGATTTTTGATAGGGCCATCATGATTTACAGTTATTGAAGTATCAGAATTAACATGCACTTCAAGACCTACCATCTTAAGATTATCTAAAATAGACCCTATATGATTAATATTAATATCATTTATTGTAATTTTGCTATGTGTAATAGCTGCAGCTACAGCAAAAGTACCTGCTTCAATACGATCTGGGATAACATCATGTGAAATTTCAACATCATTTACATCACTACTACCCTTTACTCTTAATACTGAAGTACCAACACCTTCAATATTCACTCCCATTTTAATTAAAAAGTGACATAAATCAACAATCTCAGGCTCTCTTGCAGCATTATTAATAGTAACTTCTTCATTTATATTAACACATCCCATAAGGACATTACCTGTAGCCCCAACACTTGAAACCTTAAAATCTATAACTGCGCCTTTAAGCTTACCATCCGCTTGAATATAGCCCCTATCCAACTTAACAGATGCTCCCATTTCCTTAAATGCTTTTATATGATAATCAACAGGCCTTGGCCCCCAAGCACAACCTCCTGGAAGAGAAACCTTTGCAGTATTAAATCTTGATAAAAGAGGTCCTAAAACATAAAATGAGGCCCTCATTGTTTTAACCAAATCATACGGAGCTTCAGGATTATTACAATTCCTAGTATCTATAATAACTTGATTTTTATTTTTTTGTACTTTTGCACCAATTGTTTCAACAAGCTTAATCATGGTCCTGGTATCACGAAGATTTGGAATATTATTAAGTGTATATATACCAGGACGTGCAACGCAAGCTACCATGATGGGTAACGCAGCATTTTTTGATCCACTAACACTTACTTCACCTGCAAGCTTTACAGGCCCTTTTATTTTAAAACTATCCATTGATTTTATCCTTTAATAAATATACTAACAACAAACCTAAATAACCTCCAAATAAATCAGAATACAAATCATTCCAATCAGGACTTCTTACTGGTATAAAAATCTGTATACCTTCATCTAAAAAAGCTAAAAATGTTATTAATAACATAAGATAAATTACTTTTTTAAAATCAAGCTTAGATAAAAAGATATTGGCAATTAAAACTGCAAGTATAAAAAACTCAAAAAAATGTACATACTTGTCATATCGCCATAATCTATTATCAACTGAGAATGTAACTACAGATATTATAATCATTAATGCTATATAAGTAAATAGCATTGCTACTTTTTTATTCTTCATTATTCCTTAAAATGTTAAATGCATGTGGTATACAATCTATTAAATCAGATGCTGTCATTCCATCTTTTGAAATATTATTCATATAATAATTTGCTGCCTCTCCATGCAAATAAACCGATAAAATTGATGCATCTAATCTACGATATCCCTGAGATAAAAGACTAATTAAAATACCAGAGAGAACATCTCCTGTACCAGCAGTTGCTAAAATAGCTGGGGCATTATCAATAATAAATATTTCTTTCTTTTTTATAATGAAAGTTGAAGGACCTTTCAATATAACAATCTGTTCATCTTTAATTTTTTTCTGTATAGTTAATAAATAATTTTTATCAATAGATTCAGAGACTGATATAAATAATCTCTGAGATTCTCTGAAATGTGGCGTTAAAATTGCCCTTTCCTCTAGGTCCTCTACTCTAGTTCCATAATTTAAAAAGCTTGCATCATAAACAGATTCATGCTCGATTTCAAAATCATATGATGAAGCCCTATCATCTAAAAAATCATTACGTTTATTTATAATAGATTCAACAAAAGAATTATTTGCATTATATTTATCAAGTTTAGGGCCTAAATCATAATCAAGGCCAGGGCCTATTAAATATGGATTTGAATCACCTTTATATTTATTTATATCATTAATAATAACAGATTCATAAATGTTAGATTCAATTATCATTTTAGTATCATTACTACAAGGACAAAACAATTTAACATACCCTGAACCTGTGTTAAATGCTGCCTTTGATGCTAAAATAGCAGCACCTGGATATTTATCAGATCCTGCTATTATAGACACTGCAGTTGAATACTTATCTCTTTTTGATTTCTTTCTATGAAATACTGAATATTTCTTAACAAGAGTATCAATATCAGATTTTTCCACCAAGTTTATATTATTGGAAACAATAAATGAGCCTGATATTTTTTTAGAAAAAGTCGGTGAAAAACCTATATCAACATTAATTATCTTTGATATTGCCTCTCTATTACAATTATCAAAATAGCCCAATTTAGGATAACCTAAAGCTAAAGTAAAAATGACATTAGAATAATTGTGATATAGAAAGTTTCCATCAGCTAACATACCAGATGGCATATCAATTGCAATTGTCGGAATATTACTAATATCAAAAAATAACTTGCTATAATTTTTCAAAAATTTACTTTCTTTTAAACCAATTCCAAACATTGCATCTATTAAATAATCAATATCTAGTGTAATATCAAAAAAATCATCATCTTCATTATAATTAGAATATTCATTATTAGATATTTTATATTTCTTTAAAAGCTTAGAGTGTCCATGCTTTTTATCTATAAATATTATTTTTGAAGATACTCCATAATACCTTAAATATGAATGAGCAATAACACCATCTCCCCCATTGTTTCCCTTACCACAAAGAACAACAACTGTTTGATTAAATGGATTATCTATTTTTTCACAAAAGAATTGGGCGACTGCCTTACCAGCATTATCCATAAGTTCTTCTTGAGATAAATGCCCACTATCTATTGTATCTTTATCTAATTTATAGGCTTGTTCTTTTGTAAGTACAGGTATCATTTTTGTATTAATGCAAATGCTATTGCATATTCTTCCTCATGTGAAATTGAAACATTGCAATTTAAGTCCATAATATTATCTATAATAACATATGGCGCTTTATTATCTCTATTTAAAATTTTAATGTTTTTCAAAGAGATTTGTTCAATTAAATCATTAGAAAGTAAAGCTTTTTTAACAGCTTCTTTAGCAGCATATTTACCACTGAAATGTATTTCTGGATTAGAATTTGAATTACAATAGGATATTTCTTCTTCTGTAAATACTTTGTTTAAAAATTTTTCTTCTTTTGTGATAAGTAGGTTTTTAATTCTAGATACTTTAACAATATCTGTACCTATAGAAATCATAATATATTATTTTCAGTCTTAATAATATCTATTAATTCATGAATGGTATCAAGATCGTAATCAGCACCTGAGCTATCTACAAATTCCGTAGATCCATACTTAGCATAAGCTGTCTTCATACCAAGTTGACTTGCACCTTTAATATCTCTCTCTGGCCAATCACCTACCATTAGACAATCCTCGGGATTAACATCAAGACGCTCTGTTATTTTAATAAATGGCTCTTTAGCAGGTTTATGGAATCCAGTATCATTAAATGTAACAACTTCATCAAATATTTTATGAATTTTTAATATATACAATCTAATCCAAGCTTCTCGACTTGGAGCATCTGACAAAACACCTATTTTTAAACCAAAATTAGATAAATTTATAAGGGTATCTTTAACTCCTGGATACAATGATAAGGAAGCTTCTTTGGCAATTTTATATTCTACTATACCTGCTGCGAGCATCTTATAATCAATGCTACCTAGATGATTCACTATAAATTCATTCAAAACTTCTTGATGTTCATAGCCTTTAGAATTATATATTTCGAAAATCTTATCGACAGCTATCTTCTTATCCATATCTAAGCCATTTTTAATCATTCCATCTACAGCCGCATTAATAGCATTTGATTTCATAGTCATAAAATCAAGGAGAGTATTATCTATATCAAATATGATAGCCTTTATCATAAGGTTTATTCAATAATTATTTCTTACATGCTGACTTAAAATGTTCATTTGCCCAATCTTGCAACTGCTTCGCCTGCCTTCTATCATAACGCTTAGCTTTCTTAAATGCATCTTCTGCAGCAACAGGATTACATAGAAAAGTGTACGATCTACCTAATTCTAATAATGCTGGGCCATAATTTCTTTTTAAAGATAGAGATTCTTCTGCATTCAATATTGCAGATTCATATTTTTTTTCTTCATTATCAAGAAAAGCTAATTGCGAATAAAGAAAATATGATTTTGGATTGACAGAAATTCCTTCATTGCTATAGCTCCGTGCCAAATCATACTTTTTAGTATCTATAGATATATTCACTAATAACTCATAAGCCTTAATATATTCTGGGTCCATCTTTAATACGTCAAGTAATGTTGATTCAGAATCATCGTATCGTTGTTGACTATAATATAAATTAGCTAATGCAAATCTAGCTTTTACATACGTAGGTTCATTATTAATAGAATAGCCAAATATTTTCTCAGCCATATCTAGATTATTAAGCTTTTGATAACAGGTAGCTAATAAATATAATACTTTATAATTTCCATTTTTAATCTTAGCACCTAAGCCAGCTTCATAACTTTCTATAGCAAGTTCATAATCTTGTATTTTCATATATAATTGACCCGAATAAAAATGAGCTGTGCTATATGTTGGGCTGTATTCTGTAGCTTTAGAGAAATAAGCTAAAGCTTTACTAAAATCATCATTATTCATACTTTGTTTTCCAATATTAGTCAAATATTTAGAAATATTCTTCATGTCATCTAGATAATTACTATTGATATCTTGAGCCCTTTTATAATTTTCAATTGATAAATCCAACAAACTAAAATCAAGTGAATCTGCATATGATGAATTCATAAACTTCTTTTTATAAGCCATACCCAAACCACTATAAAATAATGAGATATCTTTAAGATCATCATCTTGAAGAATTTTACTATATTCATTAATTGCATCATCTACATCAACTTTTTCTAGAGTATATTTTGCAGATTTATAATTTTGTAAAACTTTAGAAAGTAATTCTGATAATTTTTTATAAGTAAGACTATTAGGAGAAAATTTGAATAATTTATCCAAGTAAGGTTTAGCTTCATTAAACTTTTCTAATTTAAATAATGTATTATATCCTAATAAGGTACAATCCTCATTATTATAAACACTTTCTCCTATTTCAAGGATTTCTCCATAAGCTTCTAAAAACATATCAGAATCATATAAAGATTGAGCTTTACTACAATCCTGTAAATAGGCAAAAGAGAATAATAATAATAAAGATATTTTTTTTAATAAAGACATTATAATCCTTTCTAATTTAATTGTGCTGAAGGCGGGATTTGAACCCGCACGGGATAAATCCCACTGCCCCCTCAAGACAGCGTGTATACCAGTTCCACCACTTCAGCAAGCGTATGAATTTATCTACCTGTTGTATCTTGCTTAACTGATGTATCTGGAATCACTTCACCTTGTAGAACTGAGCTCTTTGAAACAGATGTCTCTTGAGAATCACTGGTTGATAAAACATTTAAAGCTATAGATAAAACCATAAATAGAGTAGCGAGAAACGCTGTTACCTTAACTAGCAACTTATCTGCACCCTCACCACCAAAAGCTGTATCTAAAGCTGCATTACCAGCCATACCAGAACCCATTCCTCCCGTTTTACTTGACTGCATCAAAATAATGCCAACAAGCAAAAGACAAACTAAAACGAAAATAAAAATGACTATATAATATAAAACTCCCATGTAACTCCTCTAAATTTGTTTATAAATACTATAAAAAGACTCTACTTCAAGTGAAGCACCGCCAATCAAAAAACCATTAACATCATTTAAACTGAAAATTTCAGCAGCATTATCTTCATTAACACTACCTCCATATAACAAGTATATATTACAATTATTTGTATTAATATTATTAATCATTTTTTTAATTAATTTCATATTTTTTTCAATAACATCAATATTTGCAGCAATACCTGTACCAATTGCCCATACTGGCTCATAAGCAATTAAGATATCCTTGGCAATACTAAAATCAATCTTTGAAAAGGCTAGATGAATTTGTTTTTCTAATATTTGTGATGTTAAATCATTATTTTTTTCTTCTAATGATTCACCTATACATAAAATTGGATTTAATGATGAATTATATACTAGCTTCATTTTATTTGAAATATCCTCATTAGTTTCGTTAAATATCATTCTTCTTTCTGAATGACCAATAATAACCCAATCACAAAATATATTCTCTTCCTCTAACATGGAAATAGAAATTTCTCCAGTAAAGGAACCTTTTTCAAACGATGAAACATTTTGTGAACCAAAAGAGATATAATCCTCTATATCAGACCAGTAAAGCTTTAAAGATAAAAATGAAGGACAAATAATCATTTGACTATTTGAAATAGATAAATCTTTTTTGCTTATTTTATTTAAAAAATCAACTGATTCTTTAATGTTTTTATTCATTTTCCAATTTGCTATACAAAATGATTGTTTACTCATAATCTCTCCAAGATTTAAATAATTGTAACTCTATACCACTTAATAATTGCAATGAAGCACCCCCTCCTGTAGAAACATGAGTAAATAAAGATTCTATACCTAAATTAATAACAGCACTCGCTGTATCACCACCGCCTACTATAGATACCAAATCTTCTTTGTTTGTTAAATCAGAAATCTTGTAAGCTAATTTCTCAGTTCCTTTTTTAAAAGACTTCATTTCAAAAACACCCATAGGCCCATTCCATATAATAGTTTTATTATTTTGGATAACATTTATAAAATTTTCAATAGTTTCCAAACCTATATCAAGACCCAGTTCATTTCTATCTATTTCTGATATTTTTCTAGACTTGCACTCACTATCATCTGAAATTTTTTTTGAACAAATAATATCTATAGGTAATATTATTTTTGTATTCGTTTTTTTTGATTCATCTAGGATAAATTTAGCTTCATCTACCATATTTTCCTCAACTAAACTTTTACCAACATTATATCCTAAAGCTTTTAAAAAGGTAAAAGACATACCACCTCCAATTAAAATATAATTTGCCCTATTTAAAAAATATTTAATCATTCCAAGTTTTGTAGATACCTTAGCTCCTCCTAACAATAAAGCAAGATTATTATTACTCAAATCAATATTTGATAAATATTCTAATTCCTTATCCATTAAAAAACCAATTCCCTTACTAGAAAAATACTTTAGAATAGCTGAATTAGATGCATGCATCCTATGTGATGTTCCAAATGCTTCATTTATATAAATATCGCCATGCTTTGAAAGCTTATTAGCAAAACTATCTGAATTTGATAATTCTTCATCATAATACCTTAAATTTTCTAATAAATGAATTTCACCTTCATTTAAAGAGTTGGATTTATTAATAGATTCATCAGATATACAATCATTGGAAAAAAACACATTATAACCGGTAAATTTAGTACATAAATAATTAAATACTGGGACCAGGGACAGCTCTTTATCTTGATTTTTGGGCCTTCCTAAATGTGACATTAATATTACTTTAGCATTATTTTCTAAACAAAATTTGATTGTCTTAAATACTGCATTTAATCTAAAATCACTTAAAATATGACCATTACTAATTGGTACATTAAAATCTGATCTAATTAAGACCTTCTTATTTTTTATATTAATTGAATCTATTCTATTAATCATATCAAGGAATTAATATAATTTTTCCAAAATGTTTTCGATTTTCCATCCTAAGATGTGCTTCTCTTATATCTTTAAAACCATATACTTTATCTATAAACGGTAAATACACTTTATCATTCATTTTTTCTAAAACTTTTTTAAAGGTACTTACAGAACCCATCGTTGAACCCATAATTGTCTGCTGTTTCATAAACAAATGCCTTAAATCAATTGATACATCATTACCCGTAGTTGCTCCACAAGTAACGATTCTACCTCCAATAGATAATACCCTTAGTGAATTTAACCAAGTGTCAGGACCTATATGCTCAAAAACCACATTAACCCCATTAGGAGCAATTTTTTTTATTTTTTCTACCATATTAGATTCGCTATGATTTATCACATAATTAGCACCTAGATTTTCTGCATATTTTATTTTATTTTGATTACCAACAGTTGCAATTATTTTTGCTCCAATATCTTTGGCTATTTGTATAGCCGCCATACCAACGCCTGAAGTTGCCCCATAAACTAAAACGATTTCATTTTCTTGTAACTTTGCTCTTTCTATTAGCATTTGATATGATGTCATAAAAACCAATGGCATACTTGCAGATTCTACAAAAGATAATATTGATGGTTTTTTATATACATTTAAAGGATTTAAAATAACATATTCAGCCTGCAAACCACTTTCAGTTTCCCCTAATATTCCATAAGTTTTTGAAAAATTCTCTTTCCCAATTTTAGCCATTTTACAATCCTTATCATAAGTTCCTGGTTGAATAATAACTTCATCGTCCATTCTTATATCACTTTTTACTTTATTGCCTATTTCTACGACAATACCAGAAGCATCAGAACCAAGAATTAAAGGGAGAGGCAAATTCATCCCAGGTATCCCATTACGCACCCAAATATCTAAATGATTAATGGAACAAGCTTTAATTCTTATTTTAATTTTATCATCAGGACAAGAAGGCTCATCAATATTAGAACATTTAAGGACCTCAATACCACCATGCTTTGTAATTTGTATTGCTTTCAATCTACTTCCTCATAATCAACATCTATAATATTATCAGATGAACCACTATTATTTTTTGTAAAATTTTTATTATTTAAGGTAAAACTTTTTATCAAAGATTTAATTATTAATACAATTAATATTACTAGTAAAATCTTTTGAATAAAGAGCATATTATTTATAGTCTTAAACTTTTATTAGGGTTATAATATTTAGTTCCATGAATAGGCTTTTGAATTATTTCCAATATTTCCTTTAAATCATTTTTATCATTTACAAAGTCTATATCATTTGTATTAATTATTAATAAAGGTGACTTATCATACCGAAAAAAGAATTCATTATAAATTTGATTTAAAGCATCAATATAATTCCAATCCATATCTGATTCATACTGCCTTCCTCTGCCTTTAATATTCTCCATTAAACGATCTGTATCTGATTGTAAAAATATAATGAGATCAGGATGAATCATATTTTTTTCTAAAATTAATGCAACGTTATCATATAGAGACATTTCCTTATCATTTAAATTCAATGAAGCAAATATTCTATCTTTCATAAACATATAATCTGATACTATTGCCTTTGTAAAAATATCAATTTGCTGAAATTCCATTTGTTGCTTATATCTGGATAAAAGGAAAAATAATTGAGTTTGAAATGCATATCTATCAGAGTCTTTATAAAAATCTGGTAAGAAAGGATTATCTTCGAATTCTTCTAATACGAGTTTACATTTTAACTCTTCAGATAAAATTTTAGATAAGCTTGTTTTACCAACCCCTATACTACCCTCAACTGCAATATGATATGCTTTTTTCATAAATTCTTATTATATAATTTAATAGTTTTATTATTTATTTTTAACTCTGATATTAATTCAGATATATTTTTATTAATTTGAGGTAATTTATAATAAGGATCTATATCACTCCAAGGCTTTAATACAAAGGCCCTCTCAGTAATTTTTGGGTGAGGAATAACTAAATCATCACTATCAATTAAAATATCACCATAGCTTAAAATATCTATGTCTATTAATCGAGGCTGATTAGTTAATCCATTCAATTCTCTACCCATAGAAGATTCATTTTTTTTCATTTCCTTCAATAACTCAATAGGCTTTAAGCTTGTTTCAATTTTTATAACAATATTTAGAAAATCTCTTTGATTAACATTATACATAGGATATGATTCATATATATTAGATGATGATATATGATTTATAAATTTATTTAAATTAATTCTATTTAAACATTCCTTAATATTCTCGAATCTATCACCTATATTTGACCCAATTCCTAAAAAAACTTCATTCATTAGAAACTTCTTTTTCAATAATTATATTAATTGCATTATCTCTTATTTTTATTTCTTTCTTTATAGATATTTTTAAATAATTTAAATTAAATTTTTCCTTTAATGAATCAGTTAAATATGCAATTAGTTCTTCTAATAAATAGAATTTTCTAATATTAAACTCATCTAAAAAATAATTTATTATATCAGTATAATCTTTAATATTTTTAATATCATCATCAGGATAATTATAATAATAACTATAAACAATATCAGCATTGAAGTATTGCCCTTCTTCTCTTTCTTTATCATATACACCATGATAACCAAATACCTTAATATTATTTATGGTTATTTTTTGCATTTCTTTTTCATAATAGTAAATACTTCATTACCTATCCTAGGCTCTATACTTAATACTGATTCCTTGCATTCTAATATATCATAATAATAAGAAAAATCATCTAATGTTTCTTGTAAATTTACTCCATATGGAGGACCTGGCTCTCTAATATCTTTATTAATTGGCAATATAATAGCAATAAATAAGCCATCTTCTTTCAATAATTTAAATGTCTCCTTAATATACTTTAATCGTAATTGTGGATTAATAGCACAAAAAAATGTATATTCTAAGATTATATCCATTTGACCATAATAATCTCTCAACTTAAAAAAGTCTTCACAAATTGTATTAATTTTAAGATTTAATTCTTTTGCTTTCATTTCCAAAAAATTAATTGCTTCAATTGAAAAATCTACTGCATAGACATTATGTTTTTTTTTACTTAAATATAAGGCGTCATGACCCCTTCCTGCTCCAGGGATTAAAATATTTTTTTTTCCAGATATTTTTTTTGACCAATCAACGAATATAGGAGTAGGAGAACCTATATCCCATCCAGTATCATTGTTTTTATATTTTTGATTCCAGAAATCTGGATAATGAGGATTAATATACTTTTCTTTCAAATCGAGTTTTATACCAAGCTAACATTTTCTGCTTCATCACCTCTTTGGCCATGAGTGATATCAAACTTAACCCTAATACCTTCTCTAACCTTTATACCTTTTCTTAGATTAGAGACATTGACAAAATAATCATAACCATCATCACCTTCAATAAAGCCCCACCCATTCATTTGGTTCCACTTTTTTATTTTGCCATAATTCATTTTACTACTTTTTAAAACCTATATCAATATCAAATTCAGATGGAAAATCGAAACCTTCTCTATCGGGATAATGCATTATTGAATTTATATTATCCCAAGTTACTAAAAAATTCGCATTCACTCTTTCTTTTTTAATTTGGTCTTCTGGGATAGGCTTGCCATTTTCATCTTCCGTTTTTGCTAAAATAATCCCTGGATGCTCTAGCCAAATTCCAAGATTATCAAATCCACGTAAAAAATAATGACCAGAATTAGAAGAAATACCTATATCTCTATACCTTTCAAAATCTCTAAATGAAATGTAAACAACATCACCTATACTATCTTCTATTTTAAACATCTAGCTTTTACTCATCTAATTTCACATTAATTTCATTAATAGCTTCCTCTAATTCGGACAGCTTTGCATTAATGGCTCTAGCATCTCTTTTTGTTTGAGTTTTTACACTACTAATATCGTCTTCTAATTCTTCTAATTGGTCTTGCACTTCAGCAAATTTATCCTTCATATCACGTAAAATTTTATTAATCGATAAATCTACCTTTGAAAAAGCATTATTAATAGAATCTACTTTTGATCCATAAGACCTAATATGAACATCATATTCATCTCTTAATATTTGTAATTGTTTTTTTGTACCAGTTAATTTTAAATCCAATCGGTCTATTAATTCATTAGTTTCTGTGACGTCTGCTTGCCTTTCATCATCTCTATCAACGATATTTTCCATTTTACCAACTCTATCTGGATCAATAACCGTCATATAAATTCCACCAGCCAATATTATTACAACTACAACAATCCAAATTGCCCTATCTTTCAAAATGTCCATATTTTATATCCTTTTATTTTTAAGATTCTACTTCTTCAATTTTTTTTTCCCAATCAAGGTTCCCCTCATCATTTCCAGATTCACTTGATGGGATATTGCCTTCTTTAATCATACTATACATTTTCTGCCTATTACTTTCCTTATTTTTCAATTCATCAAATGCAGCAATGATTTCAGAATTAAATTCATTAATAGTTTGACGTATACGAGAAGTTAGTTCTTCAACTAATAATGGCCCATAAGAATCATTTATGCCTTTCAATAAATCTGACATAGATTCTTCTATAAACTTTTCCTGACCATCTTTTGATTTTAAATCAACATCCATAATTAATTATTATTAAATATACTTTTAATTTACATTTCTTCTTCATTTAAATCTAATTCATTTTTTTCTTTATCTATATTTTTATTTTTCGATACTAATAAATCAGATATAATATCATAATTATTAGCTATATAACTAAATAATAAAGTAATTATGATAGAATAAATTACAAAGCCAAAACCTACAATGACACCATTTACAGCTGAAAATAAAATCTTATATTTATCTAATAATGAATTATCTGACAAATTATCTGATAATAGATACAATACTGATACAAATAATAGTCCTATAGAGACAAGGCCTAAATCCATCAAATAAACAATACCTGTAAATGATGCGAATATGAATGATGTCAGTGAAGTAAAAAACTGAAAATTAGTTTTTTCTTCGCTATCATTGCTATATCCAATAATATAGCCAGCAGCTAAAGATATAATAATTTTAAATATATAAGATATTAACCCGAACATAATTACTTTATTTTGAATTTCACGCTATAATATAACTATTTTACTATTTTCATTCTTAATTTTAATTTTGATAAATTTATTAATGCATATGCAGGTGTTCCTAAAATATTATAATCTGGCACAAAGCCCCAAAACCTGGAATCATAACTATTATTCCTATTATCTCCAATCATAAAATAATAATCATGATTAAGCATAATACTTAAATTCTTATCTATAGGCTTATTATTTATCATTAAATTTTTATTTAAATAATCTTTTTGCTTTATTTTATCAATAATGACGTTTGACCATGGATTAACATATTTCTCTTTTTTCCTAAATGCTTCTAATTTTCGTCTATAAATTTCCTGTTCTTTTTCCTGCTTATCTGGTATACCATTCATATTAGAGTCTTTATAATTAAATAACAATCCCAACAATTTATATTTAACCAATCCTTGTAATCGAGCCATTTGAACAGAATCGTTTAAATCAATTGTATAACCATCAATTTGCAATTCATATCCATCTAATAATAACAATATAAGCAAAGACTCCCAATTTGTAACTTCATCAAACTTAATTTCCATACCTTTATAAGGCACTAAAAAATCAGTAATATTATCATCATTACCATAATCCCATTTTCCATTATTATTTATATCATATTCATCTAAATCAAAAAAATCAACAGAACTATCAAATTTATTATCCCTATTTTCATCATTATAAAATTCTGGCCTAAAATCAGGATATAGCCTATCTGAAAACCATGTTTGTTCTTTTAAATATTTTGTCATAGTATCTGCTTCAAGGGGAAAACCATTATTCCTTAAAAATCTTGGGTCATAATCAAACTTTTTAGTAAACTGCCCCTCAATTGGAAAACTATTAATTTTATTATTAATATAAACTGTACCATTGTATATACTTATCGTATCTCCTGGTATTCCAATACATCTTTTTACATATTTTTGCCAAGGATCCCTTGGAAATTCAAAAATCACAACATCATTATTTTTGATTGATTTAAATTTTGGGAACCTAAAGGATGGTATATGGAAACCAAATCTTGTATATGGTATACCTATCCAATCAGGGGTACGCATACCATATATAAATTTATTTCCAATTAACATATCTCCTATCAATATTGTATTTTCCATAGAACCAGTAGGAACAACATAAACCTCAATCAAGCAAGTCTTAATTGTTAATGCTATAATAATCAATATTATTAGTTCTTTAAATTCCTGTATTCTATTTTTTTTCTTATTCATTAATATGCCTTAGAAACCCCACCTCTTCTACTATCTGAGCATGCATGCTTTAATCCATTGATATCAACTTTTATGCAATTAGCCTCACCTATTGATGATCGAACTTTAATATTATGACCATATTTATTCAATTTATTAATAGTTTCCAAGCTGAACGCGTTCTTTTCTATCTGTATAATATCTGGTAGCCATTGATGATGAAATCTTTTTTTCTCTACTGATTCTTTTATTGACATATTAAAATCAATAGAATTAATTATTATTTGAGCGACGCTTGTAATAATAGTAGAACCTCCGGGAGAGCCTAAAACCATTAATAATTCCCCATTACTATCTTCTACTATTGTAGGGGTCATAGAGCTTAGCATGCGTTTCCCTGGCTCAATGGAATTAGCATCATTACCAACCAATCCATACAAATTAGGAACACCTGGCTTAACTGAAAAATCATCCATCTCATTATTCAATAAAAAACCTGCATTATCAACAGTAATGCCATTACCAAACCATCCATTAATAGTTGTCGTTAGACTAACAGCATTACCATACTTGTCAACTATTGAAAAATGCGTAGTTTCTTCAGATTCATCAAATATATCAATTACTCCATGTTTAATCTTTTTACTTGGAATAGCTTTTCTATTAGATATAGTTAAAAATCTATCATTGGCATATTCATCAGAAATTATTTTATTTATTGGAATAGTGATATAATCACTATCACCTAAAAATTCAGCCCTATCTGCATATGCTCTCTTTTCTGCTTCTACTAATAAATGAATATATTCAGAACTATTAGGATCTAATTTAGAAACATCTACATTTTCCATTTGATTTAATATATTTGCTAAAGTTATACCTCCTGATGAGGGGGGCGGCATAGAATAAATATTATGCCCTCTATATTGAAAAATAATAGGCTCCCTTTCTACAGCCTTATAGTTTCTAAGGTCATCATGGGATATAATGCCTCCAACCCTATTCATGCAATCTATAATATAATCTGCTGTAATACCATTATAAAATTCTGAATATCCATATTTTGCAATTCTAAGTAAGGTATGGCTTAAATCATGCTGAAAAAAAAGCTCATCAAGATAAAAGTCTTCATCGTTATCCTTCGTAAAAATTTTTCTAGATTCTAAATCTCTAAATAAAAAATCACTATATCTATCAGAATTCAATAACATCATATTATGATAATCAAGTTTAAAGCCATATTTAGCAAGTTCTATTGATGGATAAATTAAAGACTCCCAATTCATGCTACCATATTTCTCATGAGCATATCCTAAACCATAAACAGTCCCTGGAACACCAGATGATAATGAAGAATATTTACTTTTACCTGGAATAACTTCTTTATTTTCATCCAAAAACATATCTTTATCTGATAGAAGAGGAGCTTTTTCTCTAAAATCTATAGTTGTTACATAACCATTTGCTAATCTAATAACCATAAATCCACCTCCACCAATATTGCCAGCACTAGGATGCACTACAGATAAAGCAAATGCTGTTGCAACAGCAGCATCTATAGCATTTCCACCATTTTGTAATATTTTCAAACCTATTTCACTGGCTTGTTTTTTAGAAGAAGCAACAGCTCCATTAACTCCGATTGCATCAGCGACTTCAAAGCAAAGAGAATATGAGACTAAGATAATTAAACTAATATATTTTTTCATTATTCAATATACTTATTTGCGGTTTTACTTTTGGTTTAAATTCTATTACAATTACTTTTAGCAACATTTTCATACTACAAGTTTCTTCAGGTATAATATTTTTAATATTATTAATATAAGAATTTATATCTTCTATGTTATGTTTTCCAAAAGAAACAATTTCATTATTATCTATGACCAAGACTTTAATAAATTCTTTTTTATTATTTTTTTCAAATAGAAAATCTATTTTATCTGAAATATTTTCAAGTAATATATCCCTTTTTACTAAGATATAATCTCTCTTTATATATTGAGTAGCAACAAGCTGCAAGCCTAATGAATAAATTTTTCCTTCATCCTTATAGAATAGATAGCTAGGAAGACAATTTTTAACTATTTTAAAAGATTTCCTATGTATTGGAGTCGCTTTGTATTTATATAATTTTTCTATATGATATTTAGTTCCATATCCCTTATGCTTTAAAAATCCATAATCAGGATAAATCATATCATATTGTGTCATAATATTATCTCTAGTAACTTTTGCAATTATTGATGCCGCACCTATACTTGCTGATTTACTATCACCCTTGACTATATTTAAAACCTTTATTAGTTTAATATCAGAATAAGGACCATCAATCAATAATATATTTGGGCTAATTGATAAATTTCCAACAGCTCTTTTCATTGCTAAAAAAGTAGCCTTTAATATATTAATATCATCTATTTCTTTTTCATTGACAATACCTATACTTACATCTAGAGCTTTTTCTTTTATTTCTTTAAATAATTCATAACGTTTTTTAGGAGAAATTTTTTTTGAATCATTAATTCCATCAATTATAATATTGGGATCCAATATAACACAAGCAGCTACAACAGGACCTGCAAGAGGCCCTCTACCTGCCTCATCTACACCCGCAATATACTTTAATCCTCTTTCCCAATACTTATTTTCATATTTCAATAAATCCATTATTAAATTTAGTTTTTAATAACATATTTTCCTTAAATTAAATTGATACAGGGGTGCTAAAAAGCTGAGAATATACCCTTATAACCTGATCTAGATAATGCTAGCGGAGGAAGATCTAATGAATATCTTTATATACCTTTCACTAATATTCACATTAATTTTTTCAAATGAAAATCAAGATTCTCTATATATAAATAATAAAATTATAATTTCTGATATAGAAGTTTATGGTGGATTAGATGAAAGTTCTATATCTACAAATATACAAATAATAACAAATGATTATTTTAATGTTAATGGAAATAATAATTTTGAAGATTTCTTACAATCAACAGCTAGTTTAAACTATGCTGGAGGTACTTCAAGGGCAAAATATTTTCAATTAAGAGGACTTGGAGAGCTAAGTCAATTTTCAGGAGAAGGTCCTCCTCACTTCTACATTGGTTATATTATTGATAATATTGATTTTTCTGGTATAGGAATGATTGGGCAATTATATGATATGAAGCAAATAGAAATATTTAAAGGACCTCAATCATCCCTATATGGTCCTAATGCAATGGCTGGAATAATCAATTTAGTATCGAATAAACCTTCAAACATTATGACGTTTAACTTCAATACTAGTTTATATTCTAAAAACGGGCAAACATTTAATTTATCAAGCTCAATTCCTATAACAAGAAAACTATTATCTAGAATAACTATTTCTAATAATTATAATGATGGTTTTATAAAAAATGTTTCAAATGAAAATAATATAATATTTGATTCAAACTCAAAAGATGAGATGCTATTAAGATATCAGCTTAGATATAATGCAAATAGTAATTTTTACATTAATTCAACATTGTATTTTATTAATCTAAAAAATAAATATGATGTATGGACTCCTGATAATAATGGATTTATTTCATACTCAGATTTTCAAGGACTAGACGAACAAAAAACTTATGCGACATCATTTAAAATAAATTATATTCTCAATAATATAACTTTTACATCTATTACTACATATTCAAAAAATGATATGAACTATTCATATGATGGAGACTGGGGCAATAATAATTTCTGGAGTAATGAACCGTATAATTGGAATGTAAACAATCCTAACTATTGGGGACCATGGCAATTTACAGATATAACAAATAGAAAACGTAATTCTTATTCTCAAGAATTCAGAATAAAACAACAATTAAACAATAACATAATACTAACATCGGGATTGTATTATTCTAATTTAAAAGAAATAGATAAACGAGATGGATGGCTATTTGCAGGATATGCCAATAACATTGACTCTAAATTTAATATATTCAATTATGCTATATACAGTCAATTAAGTTTACCTCTATCAAATAAATTATTTCTATCATCTACAATCAGAAATGATATTAATAAAATTAATCAAAACTTAAAATATGAATATTATGATTATGATAATTATCCATACTACTATTACTACTATCCTCAACAAGGAGAATACAATAAAAGCATCAAAGATAATAATCTTATTGGAGGAAATATTAAAATAGACTATCAGTATAATAACTCTTTATTTATTAACTCATCAATATCTAGGGGTTATAAAACATCTGGAGTAAATCAAACCCAAGCTCCATTTTTAGCAGATTCTTTAAAAACATATAATACAGAATATTGTAATAATATTGATTTTGGTATTAACTATATTGATAATAATTATAATTTTGAATTTTCAATATTTTATATGCACAGATATAATCCTCAGCTTCGTTTATCGTATCAATTAGACCCATCAGATCCTACAAGTTTTGACTACGCAACATTTAATGCAAAACATGGATATAATTATGGGTTTGAATTAAACATAAACCTTAAAATTTCTAATGAAATATTAGTTAATTCATATTTATCATATTTAAATACCTATGTATCACAATTTAATTATCTTGGTACATCTTATGGGAATAGAGAATTAGCCCATAGCCCAAAACATAAATATGGACTCAATATAGAATATGATATGTCAAAAAAAATTAAAGGTTTAATTTTAAATATAAGCTCAAATTTTGTAGGAAAATTTTATTTCGAAGAACAGAATAATATAGAATCAAATCCATATAATTTAATTGATATATCAGCTAATTATAATATTGATAATATAACAATTAGTTTATGGAGTAAAAATATTACAAATACAAAATATGCAATCAGAGGTTATCAATTTGTTTTAGACCCAACATATCAGCTTAAAGATTTTCAAACTTTTGGAAACCCAAGAACCTTTGGAGTAACGCTAAATTATAATATATGATTTATGCATATTTTATAATAATATTCTTAATAGGTCTTTATAATAATAAAAGAAACAATAAAAATGAGTACCTATATTTATCTAGAAAATTAACACTACCATCTTTTATTGCTACAATTGTTACAACATGGTATGGAGGCATTCTTGAAATTGGAAGATTCAGTTATTTAAATGGTATTGTTACATGGTTAATTTTTGGTTTTTTCTACTATATCTCAGCAATATTATTTGCATTATACATAGGTCCGAAATTAAATAAAAACAATATAGAATCAATTCCCCAATACTTTAATAAAAAATATGGTACTATATCACAAAAAATATCTGCTATTATTTTAATACTAATATCATCTCCTGCCCCCTACCTCATGATACTTAGCACGTTACTAATTAGTATATTTGATATTAGTCTAAATAATGCTCTACTATTTGGTATAATATTCTCTATATCATATATATATTCAGGTGGAATAAAATCAATCATTAACACAGATATTATTCAATTTCTATTTATGTATTTAGGCTTTTTTATTATGCTAGCTTATCTAATATATAATTTTGGAGGAATTACATATCTTGTAAATAATGTGCCAGATAAACATTTAAGTTTAACAGGTAATCTTCCTATAGGATATATTCTATCTTGGTCTTTAATATCAATGATTACTTTTATTGATCCTAATATTTTTCATAGAAGCTATTCTAGTAAAGATGTAAGAACAATAAAAAGTGGGCTTTTAATTTCAATATTGTTTTGGTTTATATTTGATATACTTACTATATCAGTAGGTCTTTATGCATCAGCAATAATACCATCTGGCATATTAAACAATATCAATCCCTATATATATCTAGCAGAAAATTATTTACCCATTATACTTAAAAATATTTTTTACATAGGGCTATTATCTATTGTAATGTCTACAATAGATAGTTTTTTTTTCATATCATCCATTATAGTTAGT
>CETH01008692.1_pt1 | contig 21071 bp, 22 predicted proteins | sample 361461 | NCBI WGS metagenome assembly CETH01 (sample SAMEA2622695, study PRJEB7988) | marine metagenome | isolation source: saline water (ENVO:00002010), including
AATACTTATTATTATAGTTAAAAAAAATTTGAACAAGGGCAGAGCAATCGATTCCTTTATAACTTTTTCCTCCCCATAAATACTTTATATTTCTAAAAATTTTTATATCTTTAAAAACATTTCTATGTGTTAAATTATTTTTGCTTAAATCACTATTCTTTATCCAATATTTATCAAACTTTGAAAACTTGTTTTTCTTTTCAATTACTTTAAGCCTAGCTTGATATGGTATAAATATTTTTAATTTTTTGTTAATACTTGGTTTACTAAAAAGTCTAGCTTTCAAAACAGAAACTTTATAATTTGGCTTAATTATTTTTGAAAATTTTTTCTTTTTAATAAAACCAGTATATCCGTCACTCTTAATTTTTATCTTTTTCCAATCAGTGTAATTTTTTATAACTTTGAAATCATCTCCAAAAAGGAGTTGGGTTTCTATTTTTGAATTTGAATATTTTCTTTTATAAAGATTAACTATAGGTAAATCGTTTCTGAAATTACTTTTCATTAAGAACTATATTATTTTTTATCATATATAGAAAAATCAAAGATGGTATTACCATTAATGCGGTTATAACAAAAAATATTCCCCAATCACCATTAAGCCAATCCACCATAGCACCCGACGATGCTGCTAATGTAGTTCTTCCAGCAGTTCCTATAGAAGCCAAAAGAGCATACTGCGTTGCAGTGTAAGTTCTATCAACAAGCATTGAAATAAAAGCAACAAAAGCAACAGTCGCAAATGCAGCAGCCATATCATCAAAAATTACAGCTAAAGCAAATAACCACTCTGATTTTCCAGTCCACGCCAGAAGAGAGAATAATAAATTTGTAGATGCCATAAGTATTCCAGAAACAAACATTGCTTTTATCACACCGGACCTAATAGCAAATAGCCCCCCGAGAAGTGTGAAGACAACGGTTGTTATCCAACCCAGGCCTTTTGAATAAATTGCAATATCAGATTTTGAGAAACCTATTTCTTTATAAAATATAATAGACATTCTACCAAGAAAAGCTTCTCCAATTTTAAAAAGAAAAATAAATCCTAAAATTCCCAAAGCTATTTTAAACCCATTTTTTTTAAAAAAACTCATAATTGGACCAGCAATTGTTCCACTTAGCCATCCTGCAGATTTAGATAAAATATTTGAAGAACCAAACTTACTCTCAAATATTTTATCTGTTTTAATTTGCTCTTCCTGCCTGCTTGTGGTTTGTGGTTCGTGAACAAACATTAGAGCAATATTGCAGGCAATAATAATTATACCCAGTATTAAAAAAGTAATTTGCCAATAATTATCAAATCCAGATTTTTCAAAGTATTCTGCTGCATTCAATGAAATTACTCCACCCAGTTTATATCCCGTCCACCAACCAACAACTGCCATCGCAGCCCCAGCCTGCATCGACTTACCTTCATCTTTACCAATTTGTTCAATTCTGAGAGCATCAACCGTAATATCTTGTGTAGAAGATGCTATAGCTATGATTAAGCCAACAGCAATTACTAAAGTTAGATTATCTGTGGGATCTACAAAATTCCAAAATATCAAACTCAACAATATAATTATCTGCATTAATATAATCCAGCCACGTCTATGCCCAACTTTATTTGTCAACCAAGGGATACGAATTCTGTCTACTAGTGGTGCCCACAAGTAATTAAAAGCATAAACTGCGAATATTAGTCCAGCCCATCCAACTGTGCTCCTGCTAAGACCTTCTTCCTTAAGCCAAAGACTTAAACTACTTCCGATTATAACCCAGGGAAAACCACTTATAACACCCAGCAACAAAATACGAAGCATTCTTATGTCGAAATAAATTTTTAAAGAATCTTTAAAATTTTGTTTTTGATAAATTTCCATTTGTAATAATATTATACATTAGATTACGATCTCCAAAAAGAGGGAAGAAAAAGAACTAATACTGCAAATATTTCTAATCTCCCAAGAAGCATTCCAAAAGATAAAATCCACTTTGAAAAATTAGATACCTGACTAAAATTTCCATTTGGTCCTATCATTTCACCTAGTCCAGGCCCAACATTTGAAATTGATGTAGCAGATCCCGAAATTGCAGATAAAAAATCAAGTCCCGAAATAGAAAGCAGTATAGCAATTAGAAAAAAAAGAAGTAGATAAGAAAAGATAAAAACTATAACTGAATTAATAAAAGTATCTTCAATTTTTTGGTTATTGTAATTTATAACGAAAACACTATTTGGATAGATAAGCTTTTTAATTTGGTTACCTACAAAAATAAAAAGCATTTGTAATCTAAATATCTTTATTCCACATGTGGTTGAACCAGCACAGCCGCCGATAAACATTAAAAATAAGAAAAAGATTAAAGGAAACTCCCCCCACAAACCAAAATCATCTGTAACGTAACCAGTGCCAGATAAAATTGAAAGAACATTAAAAGATGAAATTCTTAATTTATCCACTAAAGAAGTTTCACTGCTATTTATGAACAAATAAATGAACATTACTAAAATAGATAATATTAACAGATAGAAAAAACCTTTAACCTGAACGTCTTGAAAAAATATTTTCTTATTTCCTTTTAAAAATTTTAAGTAAGCTATGAATGGTACACTTCCAAGAATAATAAAAATTGTTGCAGCAAACTCAATGCCTGGACTATCAAAAAAGCCGATTGATTCATTATGAGTTGAAAAACCCCCTGTAGCTAAAGTTGTAAATGAGTGAGCAGCGCTATCAAATGTATTCATACCTTGCGACCAGTAGACGAATGCACAAGATAAAGTCAGAAATGAGTAAATACCTATAATTGTAAAGGCAACCTCAATTGTTTTAGGTAAAATTTTTTCAGTACCAGAAGCATCTGTTTTAAATAGTTGCATACCACCTACTTTTAATAATGGCAAAACTGTAGTTGCCATTACTATAATACCTATGCCCCCCAACCACTGCATTATAGCTCTCCAAATAAGTATACTTTTAGGACTGTTATCTAAATCTGAAATTACAGTTGATCCAGTTGTAGTTATTCCCGACATGCTCTCAAAAAAAGCGTCACTAAAAGACAAATTAAGATTTGAAAGCACAAAAGGTATACTTCCAAAAAGCGATATACTCACCCAAGCAAGTGTAGAAAAAAGAAATGCTTGTTGTAAATTTAATTGCTTTTCATTTTTAAGCGTTGTTAAAACGGTGAGGATACCGATGAATATGGTAATAATAGAAGATGATAAAAAACTGTTGCTATCCTCGTTATAAATGAGTTGTATTGCGTATGGCACCATCATAAAGATACCAAGAATTATAAGTAAAATTCCAATTATAAAAAAAACTGTTTTATTTGATCCCATTAAACTTTAAACAATATTTAAATAGCATCAAAATTCAACTTATTCTAATGCAATTATAACTGTATTTTATACAAAAAATTTTATAAACCTTAGTAATGCTTGAGTCTGAACTTATTCAATCAACATCTTCTTGGCCTTTTGTAGAGATTCGCAAACTTCTCAAAGAGAGAAAAAAAATAATAGAAAAGAAGGACAAGATTACCTTTCAGACCGGATATGGTCCAAGTGGATTACCTCACATTGGCACATTCGGCGAAGTATCAAGAACATCTATGATGATCAACGCGCTTAATCATATTAAAGAAATAGAGTCAGAATTAATAACCTTTTCTGATGATATGGATGGTTTACGAAAAGTACCAGAAAATATACCAAACAATAAAATACTACAAGATAATCTTGGTAAACCATTAACTGATATTCCAGACCCATTTAAAAAATTTAAAAGTTTTGGCGAACATAATAATAAAATGTTAATTAGTTTTCTAAAAAAATTTAAATTTAATTTTATTTTTAAAAGCTCTACAGAAAATTATAAGAGTGGAATTTTTAATAATTCTATTGAAAGAGTTATTGAAAAATATGATGAAATAATGAATATAATTTTACCTACTCTTCGTTCAGAGAGAAAAAAAACTTATAGTCCCTTTTTACCAATTTGTCCGGATACGGGCAAAGTATTAGAGATACCAGTAATTGAAGTGAACAAAAAAAATAAAAGTTTAGTTTTTGATAATAATGGAAAAAAAATGAAAATGGATATATTTAATGGAAAGTGTAAATTACAGTGGAAAGTTGACTGGGCAATGCGTTGGTTTACTTTTGATGTAGATTTTGAAATGTACGGAAAAGATTTAATTGAGAGTGCAATTTTATCAAATAAAATTTGTGATACCATGGGAAAACAACCTCCAAGTGGTTTTGCTTATGAATTATTTTTAGATGAAAAAGGAGAAAAAATTTCTAAATCAAAAGGCAACGGAATAACAATTGAACAATGGTTAAGATATGCATCACCTGAAAGTTTATCTTTGTATATGTATCAAAATCCAAAGAGAGCAAAAAAACTATACTACGATGTAGTTCCCAAAGCAGTTGATGAATATTTGACTTCAATAGAAAAGTTTAACAATCAGAAATCTAACGAACAATTATTAAATCCTGTATGGCATATACATAATGGTTCCCCACCAAAAGAAAAAATAATTATGCCCTTTTCTATGCTTCTTAATATTGTTGGGTCAAGCAATGCACGATCAAAAGAAGTATTGTGGAAATTTATTAAAAAGTTTCATAACGAAATAGACCCAAAAAGTCATAAAATTTTAGATGAATTAACTGCCTATGCAATAAATTATTTTATTGACGAAGTAGAGCCTAAGAAAAAATTTAAAAAACCAAATAATAATGAAAAAAAGGCTTTAGAAAAATTGATTAATGTTCTAAAAAAAACATCTCAAAATACTCCTGCTGAGGATATACAAACTCAAATTTATACAATTGGAAAAGAAAACGGATACAGTAATAATTTGAGGGATTGGTTTAAACTGATTTATGAAGTTTTTTTTGGGGAGGAAAATGGTCCAAGAATGGGTTTTTTTATTAGTTTTTTTGGGGTCAAAGAGACAATTGATTTAATGGAAAAAAAGTTGAAAATATAATTTTGATGTTTGATTTTATAAGACCATTTATATTCAATCTTGATCCTGAAAAAGCTCACGATTTAGCTATTAAATCATTAAAAATTAATTTTTTGCCAGAAAGTTTATTTTCTGTCCAGGACGAAGAAATGTTGTCCCTAAATCTATTAGGTAAAGATATAAAAAATCCAATTGGGTTAGCTGCAGGTTTTGATAAAAATGCCGAGGTTTACAACCAGATATTTAAGCTTGGATTTGGCTTTGTTGAAGTTGGAACGGTTACTCCAAAAAAACAATCAGGCAATGCAAAACCAAGAATGTTTAGATTGGAAGAGGACAGGGCTTTAATAAATAGATTGGGTTTTAACAATGATGGATCAGAAATTATAAAAAAAAGAATAGAAAATAATATTCCATATGGATTATTTGGAATAAATATTGGTCCAAACAAAGATTCTTCAAATATGACCAAAGACTTTTTTCGATGTGCAGAAACTTTTTTTTCTTTAGGTGATTACATAACTATTAATATTTCCTCACCAAATACTATAGGTCTAAGAGAATTCCAAAAAGGAGATTCTTTAAGAAATTTACTTTCTGGAATAAACGAAATAAGGGAGAAAAGTTTTTATCGTAAGTTTTTTTTACTTAAAATATCGCCTGATTTAAATGATTCAAATATTACTGAAATAATAGACATGGTCTTAGAGTTTAAGATCGATGGCTTAATACTAACTAATACAACGGATAAAAACCGAGAGGATCTACTAGACAAAAGAAAAAATGAAAAAGGGGGATTATCGGGCAAACCCATAACAGATTTGTCTACTAAACTTATCAGGAATTTTTACCCCTCTTTAAAGGGTAGAGCAATAATAATTGGTGTTGGGGGGGTTGACTCAGGTAAATCAGCATTTGATAAAATAGCTGCAGGAGCATCTGCAATTCAATTATATACAGGTATGATATATAAAGGCCCCACAGTTGTAAAAAAAATTAAAAAAGAACTTATAAATATTTTAAAGGAGAAAAATATAAATAATATAAAAGATGCTATAGGCTCTGCTTCAAATTAATTATTTAAAAAAACTATAATCTTTTTTATTTAAGTCGTATCTTACATAATGAATTAACTCTCTAGCGTAAGAAAAACAAACTCCCAAAATTATCACTGTAATAATTGAAATAAAACCATATGTTATTGGATGATTTTGAGACATCATACTAACTATTTCAGACAATCTACTTTCAATTTGACCATCCACATTACCAATAAATAGACTTTTTCCTGTTTCCAAAACAAAAGTTTCGATACCCATTATCAAACCTACTGCTAGTAATAAAATAGCCATTAAAGTTTTATATTCTGAGGCATTTAATTTTTCTGAAGCCTTTAATCCAACATGTAACCCAAAAATTGACCCAGAAATTAATATAAGAACTAACGTAAAATCAATTGTTTTGAATTGAAATGCGTGAGCAATAACTACAAATGCTGTGATAAAAATTGTTACAAATAATGAGGTTCCAGGAACTAATTTTGTTGGCATCCCAATTATATAAATCATTGCTGGAACCATTAAAAATGCTCCACCAATTCCCATAATAGAAGCAAAAATTCCAACTAAAAAGCCCAAAATTATTGGTGCCATTGCACTTTCATAGAGTTTGGATTTATGAAATCTCATTCTAAATGGTAATCCGTGTATCCAATAATGAGTATGAGCTTTTTTCCTTATAACTATTTTTTTTCTAATATTTATAATTTCTTTTGTACCCTTGGCAAACATTAGGGTGCCTATAATTACCAGCATATAAATATATGCTAGGGAAATAATTACATTTATTATTCCCATTTCTCTTAGATAATGAAAAATAATTGTTCCAACTAAAGTTCCGACTATCCCCCCAGAAACTATGACCAGACCCATTTTATAATCTAAAGTTTTCCTAAACCAATGTGTTAAAGCACCAGATACTGATGTACCTAAAATATTGTTTGCCTCGTTTGCCACTGCGAAGGCAGGCGGTATACCTAAAAATATAAGTATTGGGGTCATTAAAAAACCTCCCCCAACTCCAAAAAGACCAGATACAAAACCTACTGCAAAGCTTAAAAATAGTATAATAAAAACGTTTATTTGTACTTGCGCAACTGGAAGGAAAAAGTCCATTTGATTTATTATTCTGTGCTATAAAACTTGTCAATAATAATATATTGCCTTGATTCTATTCTCGGTTAGAACTATATAGCTAATGGATATTTTATGACAAAAAAATGTGAGCTTACATCAAAGAGACCCCTTAAAGGACACAATGTTAGTCATGCTAATAACAAGACTAAGAGAAAATTTCTTCCGAGTATAAAAAAAGTTACATTCAGAAGCGATATTTTAAAAAAAAATATTAAATTCAATGTTTCAAACTCTGCCCTTAGAAGTGTAGATTTTAAAGGAGGAATTGATAAATTTCTTAAAACCTCAAAAATCTTAAAGCTTTCCAAAAAAGCAAAAAAAATTAGAAATAAAATAATTTCAAAGGAAATTTAAATTGAAGACTCAGAGTCAAAAGCTTCTTCTTATTCTAGCCTTTTCAATGGCTATAATGGTAACTATATCTAATTTTTTAGTACAATTTCCTGTAAATCATTTTGGTTTAGAAGAGTTATTAACTTACGGAGCATTCACTTATCCAGTAACTTTTATGATTACTGATTTAGCTAATAGAAGATATGGAAAATTTATTGCAAGAAAGGTTGTTTACATTGGTTTTCTATTAGGAATATTCTTAACACTTTATTTTTCAACAAACTTTTCTGAAATTATTTCAATTAGAATTGCAATAGGATCCGGTACAGCTTTTTTAATTGCACAATTAATTGATGTTCAGGTTTTCGATAAATTAAGAAAAAAAACTTGGTTTATTGCCCCGTTAACATCATCTGGAATTGGATCTTTAATAGATACTTTCTTATTCTTTTCTATTGCTTTTTATAACACCGGTATACCCTGGATAACTCTAGCTCTAGGTGATTTTTTTGTTAAGTTATCAATGGCATTAATACTACTAATTCCATTCAGACTTTTAATGAAAAAGATTTTTGATATTTCTCAAGTTTCAAGAAATATTTCTCAAATTTCGTAGAATTTTTAATTTATAGTTTTCTTTTCAGAGAAAAGATCTGTTAATTGGTTTATTATAGCATCACCCAAGTCTTGAACGTCTGTTATCTTTATCGCTTTACTATAATATTTTGTAACATCGTGTCCAATTCCAATTGCCAAGAGTTCAACTGAAGATAAATTCTCAATATTTTTCACTGTATTTTTTAAGTCATTTTCTAAATAATCACCAAAATTAGTTGACAATGTTGAGTCATCAACTGGAGCACCATCTGATATTACCATTAATATTTTTCTCTCCTCTTTCCTTTTTTTTATTTTATTAAAAGCCCATCTAAGAGCTTCACCGTCAATATTTTCTTTTAGAAGACCTTCTTTTAACATTAGACCCATATTTTTTTTTGCTTGACGCCAAGGTACGTCTGCAGATTTGTAGATTATATGTCTCAAATCATTAAGTCTTCCTGGAAACTTTGGTTTACCAAGATTGTTCCATTTTTCCCGACTCGACCCGCCTTTCCAATGTTTGGTTGTGAAACCTAAGATTTCTACTTTAACGGAGCATCTTTCTAAAGTTCTAGATAAAATATCTGCACATATAGCTGCTACGGAAATCGGTTTACCTCTCATCGAGCCAGAGTTGTCAATCAGAATAGTTACCAAAGTATCTTTAAAATCTACTTCTTTTTCTTTTTTAAAAGAAAGTGAATTTAAAGGTTCCATTATAATCCTAGTTAATTTTGATGTATCAAGAATTCCTTCCTCTAGATCAAAGTCCCAAGATCTATTCTGTTTTGCCATTAATTTTCTCTGAAGTTTATTTGCCAATTTCGAAATAAAACTTTTTAATTGAATGAGTTGTTGATCTAATTGGACTCTTAATCTTAAAAGTTCCTCATCATTTTCAAGATTCTCTGCTTTGACTACTTCATCAAATTTTTCTGTAAACACTTTGTAGCCTTTATTTCTGTTAGATAGCTTTGTGTTTAAAATCTCATTAGATTCTCCGTTAAATTCCTCAATTTCTAATTCCTTTGCATCGCTTTGAGTTTGTTTGTCAACTTTATCAAGTTCTGGAAGAGTCGCACTTATTGAAAGCTCCTCCTCTTCCTCCTCATTTCGCGATTTGTCAATATTTTCATTTTCTTTTTTTTGACTATCAGCCTGTTTTTCTTTTTTAATTTCACCTTCGTCTAATTCATTATCGTTTATTTTAATATCAGATATAATCCGAGAAATTATTTGATTAAACTTTTCTTGATTTTTAAGATTGCTTTTTAAAATATCAAGGTTGTCTTTAAAGTTTCTTTCCCATTCCTTTTTAAATTTTTTTAGGTTTTTTGTTGAGTTTTTATTTATTTGAACTTTTAAAAAGAGATTTTTTAAATATACGTCAAAAGCATTGATTAAAAGACTTTCTTTAGAAATTTGTCTATTATTTGTATAATCTTCATATAAATTTTTTTTTATACCTCTAAATTCATCGCTACCTATTTTTTCATATCTAATTTTTTCTGCGATTTTGTAAAGCTCACCAGCTAATTTTCCTTTAGGTTTGTAAGCATTAAAAATCTTTTTATCACTATATTTTAACCTTAATGCTTCAGAGTCAGCAATTGCTCTTACAGCCAAGAAATCTCCTGGATTTTCAAGCTTTTTAATATCAGGAAGACTTATTACTTTTTCTTTTTCAAACTCACTATTTCCAAAACTTATTTCGCAGTCTTTCTTCTCCGAAATTGATTTGATCGTAGATGTTAAGGCTTGCTTAAAATCTTCAACTTGATTATTTTTTTTTTCCATTCTAAGAAATTTTTACGTTTACTGAAGATTCCGGTAAATCAACACCAAAACATCTTTGGTAATATTCTGCAATAATTTTTCTTTCTAACTCGTCACATTTATTTAAGAACGTTACCCTAAATGCATAACCTATATCTTTAAAAATTTCTGAATTCTCTGCCCAATGGATCACTGTTCTAGGGCTCATTACTGTAGAAATATCTCCGTTAATAAAACCATTTCTCGTAAGTTCAGCAACTTTAATCATATTTAAAATTTTCACTTTTCCATCTTTGTTATTAAATGATTTATTTTTTGATAAGACTATTTCTAATTCTTTATCAGGGTCCAAATAATTTAAAGTTGTAACTATATTCCATCTATCCATTTGACCTTGATTGATTTGTTGAGTCCCGTGATAAAGTCCTGTTGTATCACCTAATCCAACAGTATTTGTTGTAGCGAACATTCTAAAAAAATTATTTCTATTTAGCACTTTATTTTTGTCTAAAAGAGTAAATTTACCATCACTTTCCAATATTCGTTGAATCACAAACATAACATCCGGTCTCCCAGCATCATATTCATCAAAAACTAAAGCAACCGGATTCTGAATTGACCATGGTAATATTCCTTCCTTAAATTCAGTAACTTGCTTTCCATCTTTAATTACAATTGCATCTTTTCCAATAAGATCTATTCTGCTTATATGGCTATCTAAATTAACTCTAACACACGGCCAGTTAAGTCTTGCTGCTACTTGTTCAATATGCGTAGATTTACCAGTACCGTGATATCCTTGAATTAAAACTTTTTTATTAAATGCAAACCCAGACAAAATCGCGAGAGTAGTATCTCTATCGAATTTATAATCATTATCAATTTTAGGGACATGATCATTTTTTTTTGCAAACCCACTAACCTCCATATCTGTATCCAAATTAAAAGTTTGCCTAACAGAAATTTTTATATCTGGTTTTAAATTTTGTAAATTTTCGCTCATTTTGCCTCTTTAATATTCATTTTTAACTGACTATATGCCAAAGTTATTTTTTTTAAAATATCTTCATATTTTTTACTTCCTTGGTTTTTATCAGGATGATACTTCTTTACAAGTTCTTTAAACCTTTTTTGTATATCTGGCCATTTTGCTCCATTTTTTAGGCCCAGTATTTCAAAAGCATACTTGTCTTTTTCAGAAATCTTAGATTTTCTAAAATCTTTAAAATTTGAACTTTTAAATATATTGATTTTATCTTCCAAGGCGTTGTTCCAAAGTATTTTGAAAAAATTTTCAGAAGAGTCAAAGCTTTTTGTAGGTTTATGCCAAGTCAGGTCTGACTTTATAAAATATTCAACTTGCTCAGAAGTCATATCTGCAAAATAATTCCAGCTTTTATTGAAAATTTTAATATGTTCAAGACATAGAAGCCTATATTTTCTGCTATTATCTTTTTCAACAGGAGCTTTATAAACACCTATTTTGTTACATTTTCCCCAATCACAAATATTTTTCATAAGATATATGTTTTAAATATAGTAAAATATTAATTATATGGAAAGTCTTAAAAAAAATATAGAAACAAAAATAAAAAAAAACTTTGAGATTATTGATTTGAAAATTATTGATAATTCAGGCAAACATAAAGGTCATAAATTTTTTGATGAAAAAAGAGCGCACCTAAAATTGATTATAAAGTCACCTTACCTCAAATCCTTAAATAGGGTCGAATCGCACAAAAAAATTATGAAAGTATTAAAAAGCGAAATAAAAAACTCAATTCATGGATTACAAATAGAGATTATTTAAAACCTTAATCATCTTATTTGAAGTTATTTTAAAATTTCCTGGAGCTGTTGTTTTGCCAATTTTTTTTAACAAAATAAGACTAATTTTATGATCTTTATTTTTTTTATCTCTTGCCATAAATTTTACTATTAATCTTAAATCTTTCTTTGAGAAATAATTACTTAATTTATTCGGCAAGTTATTTGCAAAATAAACATCTTCAATTTTTTTAAAGTTTGAAATAGAGCATATTTTTTTCCTTAAAGATAATTTTGATGCCAGGAACATTCCAATTAAAACAGCTTCTCCATGATTTATTTTTTTTGTAAAACCTTTTGCTGCCTCGATACCATGTGCAAAAGTGTGGCCAAAATTTAAAATCATTCTTTTGTTGTCTTCTTTCTCATCTTGATTTACAAAATGTAGTTTAATTTTGCAACTTTTTGTAATTGCTTGATTTAAAACACTATAGTTCTTTTTCTCTAAAATATTTTTAGAATTTTTTTTTAAAAAATTAAAATAATAGTTATCATGAATTAAGGAATGTTTTAAAATCTCCGCAAATCCGCATGTCATTTCTCTTCTTGGTAAACTTTTTAAAAAACCCAGTTCACTTATAACTAACTTCGGTTGATAAAAGGAACCTATTAAATTCTTTCCTTTTTTTGAATTAACTGCAGTTTTGCCTCCAATACATGAGTCTACTTGTGCTAATAAAGTTGATGGAATATTTATAAAATTTATTCCTCTTTTGACTATGCTTGCAACAAAAGATGCAAAATCTCCAATAATTCCTCCTCCGACTGCAATTACACAGTCGTTTCTATTAAAATTATTTTTTAACAAGTTTTCTGCAAGATTGTTAGCATTGTTAAAAGATTTTAAGTTTTCGTTTACAGAGTATTCGTATACATACAACTTATAATTTTTTAATGAGTTTTTTATTTTACTCTTAAAGTTTGACGGAATATTCTTGTCAATCACAATCCCAATCTTTGTAGTATTTGGAAAATTTAATTTAATTTTTTTTTGTAGTAAATTTAAAGATCCAAGACCTATAAAAATGGAGTATTTTGTTTCTTTATTTTTAACTTTTATTTCAGATATTTTCATAAATTTCTTTAATTTTATTAACTACTTCTACCTCTGATTTGCCGTTACAGTCAATTTTATGATCTGCAAGAGAATAAGTGTTTCTTCTTTTAGAATATAGTTTTTCGATATCATCCTTTGACTTTATATTTTTTAGCAGCGGCCTTTTATTAAATTTAATTGTTCTAGTAAATATTTCCTCTGAGCTTAAATCTAACCATATGGAAATGCAAAACTGTTTTACATTCTTCCTAATTTTTTCATTCATAAAAGCTCCTCCGCCAAGAGCAATAATCAATCCACTTTTTTTTATAAGATTCATACTTTCTGTTTCTTCTAAATTTCGAAAAAACTCCTCACCCTTTAAGTTGAATATTTCAGTTATTGAAAGAGATTGTTTTTTTTCAATTATTTTATCAACATCTTTAAAATGAATATTCAGTGTTTTAGACAAGGATTTTCCAATTGTTGATTTTCCAACACCCATCATGCCAGTTAATACAAGGTTTTTTTTCAAGTTATACCTAAAATTTCAATTTGATTTATCACAAATTTGTCTTAATTTTTGAGTTTAAATATATTTTGTTAACTATGCAACCGAGATTAAAATTAACATCAAATTCTGGGACTCCTTTTATAAGGTTAATAATTAAAGCGCTTATAATTATTTCTGCTATTGGAGTTTTAGTGTATTTTGTAGAAAAAATTGATCTTCCATCACCTCAAAAAGAAATTATCGAAGATGTTAATGACAAAATTAATAAGCTTAAATAATAAAATAATATTTTTTTTATACTTAACAATAAGTGTTAACTGTGCGTTAGCTACTGAGGAAAAACCAGTTGATATTTGGGGCAAGAAAGAAAAGCAAGAAACACAAGAAGTTGAACAAAAAGATGAACAAAAAATAGAGTCTCAAATCGATATAAATAAAACAGAAAAATCCACAATAGAAGAAAGCTCAATTGAAAATAATCAAAGTTTGAATAAAGAGTTAAAATTAACTGGTTTATATGATCCAGAAAAAAACGACCTATCATTAAGTATGTGGTCTAATACTGGTGGGGAAATAATAAAAAATACTTTTAAAAGAATAGATCAAATTAAATTATCAAAATTTTCAGAAGATATTTTTATAAATACGATAATGACTTATTCATACCCAGCAAAAAATAATTTATCGGATGATGACTTTTTAAATTTAAAATTAAATTGGCTTATAAAAAATAATAAGAATGATTTTATTGAGAAATTTTTGAATACCAATATAGAATTCAAAGGGAAATCAAGATTAATTAAGCATCTGGTTGATTATTATATTTCATCAGCAGATATTGCTGAAGGTTGTAAAAAATCAGATTTTATAAGTAAAGAAATTAAAGATAATTATTTAGAGAAATTCAGAATTTATTGTTTGATATTAAATAAAAAAAATGAGGAGGCACAATTAAATTTTGATTTATTGAGAGAGCAAGGCAGATCAGATAAATTTTTTGACAATAAAATATTGTTTTTATTAGGCATTAAAGACAAACCAGATAACCAAATATCAGATAAAAATCTTTTACAATTTTACCTTTCGTCTGTAACTACTGATAATTTTAAATATGAACCAACACAAAAAACAGACAAAAATATTTGGAAATATCTTACAGCCTCTAATTTGATTGCAATTGATGAATTAAAAGATCCAGAAATTATTAAAAAATATGAAACTGCAGCTAATCAAGGAAATTTTGACAAAGAAAAAATTTTTGAAATCTATCTGTCAATACCATTTAGCATCAACCAGCTTATCAATGCAGACACACTTTACCAAGGTTTAAAAGGTTATGAAGCGCGTGCATTAATTTATCAAAAGGTATTACTTTCAGATAATGCAAACAATAAACTGGATTTTTTATTTTTACTAAAAGAATTATTTCAAAAAGATAAATTAGAGAATATTTATAGGGAGCATCTAAGTAATATTTTAAAAAAAATTGAACCAGCAGATATTCCTGATGAATACAAAAAAATAGTTTTAGCTAATATAATTTTGGAAAAAACAAATGATATTGGAAAGTTAAAATTTGATGATAAAATTTTACATAGATCAAAAGTAGTAAAAATATTTACCGAAGAAAAACCCAATAAAGAAAAAATTGAAAAAGATTTTTTAAATGTTTATAAAAAAATAAAGAGAAATAATAAATATTTTTTTTCAATAAAAGATGTAATTTTACTTGAAACCTTATCCTCAGAAGGCATAGAAATACCTAAAGGACTTGATATTAAAAGTCTTTCAAGCAATCTAACAATTCCACCAAATATCAGCTCACTTGTTGAAAGTAATGAAATAGGTCTTCTAATGCTTAAATTAGTTGAGATAATTGGTAGCGATGAAATAGAAAATTTAGATCCAGAAACATTATATTTCATTATCAATATCCTTAACAAAGCAAATATAAAAAAAGTAAGAAATCAAATTTTAAATCTGACGCTACCTTTACGGGTTTGATTAATATATAAAGACTCTATGACTTTAAGGAAAATAATAACTGTTCCTGATCCAATATTAAGAGAAAAATCCTTAAAGGTAGAAAGTATAAACTCCGATATTAAAATGCTCATGAAAGATATGCTTGAAACAATGTATAATGCTCCAGGAATTGGTTTGGCTGCAATTCAAATAGGTATACCCAAAAGAATAATAGTTATGGATATTTCAAAAGAAATTGAAAAAAAAGATCCTATGTATTTTGTAAATCCAGAAATTACTTGGACATCAAATACAAAAGCAACTTATGAAGAAGGATGTTTATCTATACCAAATCAATTTGCCAAAATAGAAAGACCAGAAAAATGTATTGTCAAATATCTAGATAAAGATGGAGAAAAAAAAGAAACAAAGGCTGAGGGTCTGCTGGCCACATGTATTCAACATGAAATTGATCATTTAAATGGAGTTTTATTTATTGATTATTTATCTAAACTTAAAAAAAATATTATTATGAAAAAACTTTCAAAAGATAAAAGAGAATTAGAAAGAATAGTAGTATAATTTCAAAAATCTAATGCCTCAAAAAATTGTTTTTATGGGTACTCCCGAATTTTCAGTGCCCACTTTAGAAGCTTTGATGAACTCTGATCATAAAGTTTTGACTGTTTATTCTCAACCAGCAAGCAAGTCAAATCGAGGGCAAAAGTTAGTTCCTTCAAGCGTTGAGATGTTTGCAAAAGAAAAAGGTTTGAATTTAAGAACTCCAATTAAACTTGATACAAATGAAGAGTATGATTTTTTAAAAAAAAATAAGCCTGACATTGTTGTTGTAGTGGCGTACGGAAAAATTATACCTAAAAAGTTTTTAGACTTACCAAAACATGGTTTTATAAATATACATGCTTCCTTATTACCAAAATGGAGAGGAGCAGCTCCAATTCAAAGAGCAATTATGAATCTAGATGATGAAACTGGCGTAAGCATTATGAAGATAGTAGAGGAGTTAGATGCGGGTCCAGTCATGCAACAAAATAGAATAAAAATAAATGAAAATATTGATTGTTCAACTTTATCAAATGTTCTTTCAAAATTAGGAGCAAAATCAGTTTTAGACTCTATAACTCAAATCGAAAAAGGTGATGCAAAATTTGTAGAACAAGATCATAGCAAAGCAACTTACGCAAAAAAAATATTAAAAACAGAGGGACAAATATTTTGGAAGGATAATGCTAAAAAAGTTTTAGCCAAAATTAATGGATTAAATCCTAATCCTGGAGCCTGGTTTAAATATAAAAAAGAAAGATATAAAGTATGGAAAGCAAAAATCAGTGATGAAACTGGAGATTTTGGAAAAATAATAAATGATAAACTCACAATTGCGTGTAGCAATCAATCGATACAAATTACTGAAATTCAAAAAGAGGGTAAAAGCAGGCAATCAGTTGATAAATTTTTGTTAGGAAATAAAATGAAAAAGGGTGAAAGCGTAGTTTAGTGCACACATATCAAATTACTATAGAGTATTTAGGAACAGATTTTGTAGGTTGGCAGTTTCAAAAAAATGGTATTTCAGTACAAGAGGTTCTTGAAAAAGCTTTGTCAAAACTTCTAAAAAATAAAATAATTCTTTATGGTTCAGGACGTACAGATTCCGGTGTGCATGCAAATGGCCAATCAGCTCATTTTAAGTTAAAAAAAAAAATAATTGATAAAAAAAATTTTATAAATTCTATTAATTTTTTTCTAAATAATTATTCGGTTTCTGTGCTAAGTCTTAAAAAGAGATCAAATAGTTTTCATGCAAGACACAGTGCAAAAAACAGAATTTATAAGTATTCAATTATCAACAGATATTCGCCTCTAATTATTGAAAAAGGAAAGGCATGGCACATAAAAAAAAGGCTTGATATAAAAATTATGCAAAAGGGAATTAAAATTTTAAGAGGCACACATAATTTTAACACTTTCAGATCAGCATCTTGTCAAGCAAAGTCTCCAATAAAAACAATTAAGAAAGCAACTATAAAAAAAGATAAAAATAAAATTATTCTTATTTTTGTTTCAAAATCTTTTTTACAACAGCAAGTTAGATCTATGGTTGGTTCATTAAAATACTTGGGAGAGGGAAAGTGGAGCTTAAAGGATTTTAAAAAAGCATTCCTCTCAAAGAAAAGATCTATGTGTGCACCACCAGCACCTGCTCATGGTCTTTATCTACACAAGGTTAATTATTAAAGTAGTTTTTCAAAATATTAAAATATATTTTTGTTAATTTTTTTAAATCAGAAATCGATACGCTCTCATCTATTTTATGCATAGTTTTTCCAACTAAACCAAATTCTAAACATGGGGCAATATTTCTTATAAATCTTGCATCAGATGTTCCACCAGATGTAGATAATTTGGGTTTGATACCTGTAATTTTTTTTATGGTATTTTGAATCATATAGGTCGTTACGTTTGGCTTAGTTAAAAAAGCTTCACCGGAAACTTCATATTTTATTTTAAATCCACATTTATTATTTTTTGTTATTATTTTAAATATTTTATTTAATTTTCTTTTTAAAGAACTAGCCGAATGCCTATCATTAAATCTTACATTAAATACTGCATCTGCAGATCCTGGGATTATATTATCAGTATCATTATTAATATTTATTTTGGTAATTTCCAAATTCGAAGCTTGGAAATTTTTAGTGCCTTTATCTAATTTCAAATCTTTAATTTTTTTTAAAATTTTAATAATAGTATTTGAGGGATTATTTGCTCTATGAGGGTAAGCTACATGACCCTGCGATCCTATTATTTTTAACCTACCAGTTAAACTTCCTCTTCTTCCAATTTTTATCATTTCACCAAGTTTATTTGGATTTGTTGGCTCACCCACTAGACAGAAATTAATTTTTTCTCTTTTTCTTTTTAAATATTTTACAACTCTTTTAGTACCATTCACCGCTGCTCCTTCTTCATCACCTGTAATCAATAAACTTATTGATCCTTTAAAATTTTTATTTTCAGATTTAAATTTACTTACTGCTGCTACAAAACAAGCTATTGATGCTTTCATGTCATTAGCACCTCGACCAATTAGTTTATTATTTTTTACAGTTGGCTTAAATGGATTGATAGTCCATTGTTTTATATTTCCAGGTGGAACCACATCTGTATGTCCCGCGTAGCAAAAATTTGGAGAACCTTTTCCAAGTTTTGCATATAAATTCTTAATATTTTTAAAATTAATTATTTTACAATTAAAACCAATAGATCTTAAATTTTTAGCCAATAAGTTTATTGCCCCAGCATCTTTTGGTGTAATGCTTGGTTTACGAATCAAATCTTTAGCTAATTTTAATTCATTAATTTGCATGATTTTAATCTCTTAATAACTCGTTAATAGAAGTTTTACTTCGAGTCTTTTCATCTACTTTTTTTACAATTACAACACAATATAGAGAGGGTCCTTTTGGATTATTTTTACTTGGCATTGAACCTGGAACAACTACTGAGTACGCAGGAACTTTTCCGTAGTGAATTTGTCCTGTAGCGCGGTCAATAATTCTAGTAGAGGCACCAATGTAAACTCCCATTGATAATACTGAACCTTTTTCAACAATAACACCTTCAGCGATTTCTGCTCTTGCACCCAAGAAACAATCGTCTTCCACAATTGTTGGGTTGGCTTGCATTGGTTCTAAAACACCACCAATTCCAGCACCACCAGAGATATGGCAATTTTTTCCAACTTGCGCACAAGATCCAACAGAGGCCCAAGTATCAATCATTGTTCCTTCATCAACATAAGCCCCTACATTTATAAAAGATGGCATCAACACAACATTTTTTGAAATGTAAGCTCCTTTTCTGATAACGCCATTTGGAACATATCTAAATCCAGCTTTTTTAATTTGTTCTTCACTCCACCCTTGTGTTTTACCATCTACTTTATCGTACCAAGTAGAGTAGGGTCCTTTAGAAGCTTTCATCTTATTTACCCGAAAACTTAAGAGTATAGCTTTTTTAATCCACTGGTTGACTTGCCATTTATCATCTCTTTTTTCGGCAACTCTAATCTTTCCATTATCTAACAGGTTTATAGTTTCCCCCACTAGTTCATTAAGTGCTTTATCTGAACTATCAATGGAGCTTTTATTTTCAAAAGCGTCGTTTATAGATTTTTCAATTTTTTCTAAGTTCATTTATTTCCTTTAAAAAATTTGTTAAGTTTGCAGTTTTATAATTTATAAAATTTTCATTCGAATATTTAGCTGCCCATGGTTCATTATTCTTAATCCAAACAGTTTTCATACCTAGTTCATGAGCTGGTCTCAAATTTCTAGCAATATCTTCTATTAATATACAATATTGTGGCTCAATTTTGTATTTATCAATCAACCTTTTGTAAGTTTCGATAGCTGGTTTTGGGACAAAATCAGAGTCTACAATATCAAAAATTCCATCAAAAAGCTCATTGATCCCAATTCTTTTAGTGACATTTACAGCATGAGCACGCGAACCATTAGTAAAAATTATTTTTTTATCTTTAATTTTACTTAATTCTAACTCTAACCCTTTATCACTTTTAAGAAATTCTAAATCTATGTCATGTACAAAATCTAAAAATTCTTGGGCATCTATTTCATGATTTTTTATCATTCCATTTAATGTTGTATTATATTCATGGAAATAATTTTTCTGTATTTTTCTGGCTTCCTCAATGCTTACTTTTAGTTTATTTGAAATGTATTTAGACATTCGCTTATCAACTTGATCAAAAACTTTTGTGTCACCAGAATAAAGTGTATTATCCAGGTCAAATAGCCAATACTTTATATTCAAAAGGTCTTTCATTTTCTAATTAAAGTACCAGCACCTTGATCTGAAAAAATTTCTTTTAATATAGCTCTTGGTTTTCTACCATCGAGGATAACTACACCTCTAACTCCATTTTCAACAGCCTCAATGCAATTTTTTATTTTGGGTAGCATTCCACCCTGAACAATTTTCAGATTAACTAAATTTTCCATATCGTAGGGCTTTATTTCTGAAATTAAAGTTTTTCTATCATCATAAACACCTTCAACATTTGTCATTAATAAAAGTCTTCTAGATTTCAATTTCTTTGCTATCGCACTCGCAGCAGTGTCCCCATTAATATTATAAGTTTGTTTATTTTTATCTAAACCTAATGGAGCAACAATTGGTATTTGATTTTGATTTATTATATTTTTTATCACTTCAACATTAATATTTTTTGGCACCCCTACAAAACCTAACTCAGGTTTATCAGGAATTACATTTATAACATTGTTAAATTTTGTATTTACTGAAACCGCTTTAGATCCTTTTTTATTTAATGAACTGACGATATCTTTGTTAAAATCTATTAGAACCTCTTCAACAATATTTATTACATCTTTATCTGTTACTCTTAGACCATTAATAAATCTACTCTGAATATTTCCTTTTTTTAATTCCCTTTCTATTCTTGGACCACCGCCATGTACAACTACAATTGAAAGACCTAGTTTATTTAATATACTTATGTCTTGAATAAAATTATTAAAAATATTTCTATCAATCAAAACATTGCCACCATATTTAATTACTATTAAATCCTTTTTATATTTTTTAACGTATTTTGGAACGTTGATTACATCCGGGGCATCTTTTGGCCAAAACTTTTTTATTTCTTCTAAACTATTTTCTTCGGACATTTATTTTGTTTTGACAGTTGTTGATCTGTAAATTACCCATTGTTGAGCAATTGTTAGAATGTTGTTAATTGTCCAATAAACAACAAGACCTGATGGAAATGGTGCTA
>CETH01180771.1_pt1 | contig 21012 bp, 16 predicted proteins | sample 361461 | NCBI WGS metagenome assembly CETH01 (sample SAMEA2622695, study PRJEB7988) | marine metagenome | isolation source: saline water (ENVO:00002010), including
CTCTCGGTGTAAACGAGATGCTCTACCAACTGAGCTAAACACCCAATAACAAACCGGCTGTTAATGTTATTTAACAGCCGGTGCAAGAAAAAATTCTCGAAAATTTTATTGATTTACTGCATCTTTAAGGGCTTTACCAACAGTAAATTTAGGTCTTTTTGAAGCTGGGATATCGATAGATTCCCCAGTTCTTGGGTTTCTTCCTTTTGTAGCCTTTCTTTCAGTTACGCTAAAATTTCCAAAACCAACAATACTTACTTTTTCCTGTCTTTTAAGAGCATTAGTTATTGTGTCTAATAAGCTCTCTATAGCTCTAGTAGAGTCTGATTTTGAAAGACCTGCAGAAGATGCAACAGAAGCAATTAAATCATTTTTATTCATGGTTACTCCTTGATTAAATTTAATTTTCATTAGTATTGTTTGAAAATTAATAATCGTCAATAAAATAATGATTTTAAAACGGCTGAATTTTGCCATTTTACTAACTTAATGGCTAAAAACCTAATTTAATGAGCTATATTTTTTGATAAGTTTTCATCAGAAATATCAGGATTTATTGGCTTAATTTTTTCAGATTCGCTTAAAATAAGAGGTTTAGATAAAGAATACTTTAATACTGATCTTGCATCTGAAATTGATACTAATTTTAATGCCTCTGTTATTTCTTTATCTATTTCAATTAAATCTTTTTCATTTTCTTGAGGTATTAAAACCGTTTTAATTCCAGCTCTAACAGCAGCATATAGTTTTTCTTTTAAACCTCCTATAGGAAGCACTCTACCTCTCAGAGTTATCTCTCCTGTCATAGCTACATCTTTTCTCACCTTATTTGATGTTAAAGAAGAAACTAAGGAATTAAATATTGCTATTCCTGCACTTGGACCATCCTTAGGTGTTGCCCCTTCAGGTACATGAACATGAATATCATATTTATCAAATTTATTATGATGTATGCCTAATATATGTGCTTGAGATTTAACAAAAGAGGTAGCAGCCTGAACTGATTCCTTCATAACCTCACCTAATTTTCCTGTTATAGTCATTTTACCTTTTCCAAGGGATAATGAAACTTCTATAGAGAGTAACTCACCCCCAACTTCTGTCCATGCAAGTCCATTTGTAACTCCAATCAAATTTTTATTTTCCCCTTCGTTCTTTCTATATTTTTCTACACCAAGAAATTTTATTAAGTTTTTGTTATCCAATATAATTTTTGTTTTTTTAGATGTTTCAAGTTCTTTAACTGATTTTCTACAAATTTTTGAAATTTCTTTTTCAAGACCTCTTACCCCTGCTTCACGAGTGTAATATCTAATAATTTTATTTATTTGAGTGAGATTAAATCTAATTTCTTTTTTATTTAATCCGTTGCTCCCAAGTTGTTTTGGAATCAAAAACTTTTTTGCAATTTGACTTTTTTCTTTTTCTGTATATCCTGGGATTCTAATAATTTCCATCCTATCTAAAAGAGGAGCTGGAATATTTAGAGTATTTGCAGTACATATAAACATAACATCTGAAAGATCATAATCAACTTCTAAATAATGATCACTAAATGTATTATTTTGCTCAGGATCTAAAACTTCAAGCAATGCTGAAGAGGGGTCTCCTCTCCAATCAGCTCCTAATTTATCAACTTCATCTAGTAGAAATAATGGATTAGATGATTTAGATTTTTTCATTGATTGAATAAATTTTCCTGGCATAGAACCGATATATGTTCTTCTATGTCCTCTTATTTCTGCTTCATCTCTAATTCCTCCTAAAGACATTCTCACAAAATTTCTTCCAACTGCACTTGCGATTGATTTACCTAAAGATGTTTTACCTACCCCTGGAGGACCAACTAGACATAGTATTGGTCCTTTAAGTTTAGATGTTCTTTTTTGAACTGCTAAATATTCAATTATTCTATCTTTAACCTTAATTAATCCATGATGGTCATGATCTAAGATCTTTCTAGCTTTAGATATATCTTTTAAAATTTTAGATGGTTTATTCCATGGGATACTTATAATCCACTCAATATAATTTCTAACTACTGTTGCTTCAGCAGACATTGGGCTCATTGATTTTAGTTTTTTCAACTCAGATAAAGACTTTTCTTTTGCTTCCACCGACATTTTGATTTCATTAATTTTATTTTCTAAATCTTTTAAATCATCAAAATCTTCATCCCCCAATTCCTTTTGAATAGCTTTCATTTGTTCATTCAAGTAGTATTCTTTTTGAGTTTTTTCCATTTGTCTTTTAACTCGACCTTTTATTTTTTTCTCTATTTGAAGGGTGTCAATTTCACTTAAAAGAAATTTATAAATTTTATTCAACCTTTCTTCAGTAGAAAGAGTCTCTAATAAGTCTTGTTTTTTAGGTATATCTAAATTTAAATTAGAAATAATCATATCTGCAATTTTATTTGAATCTTGATAAGCTTTAATACTAGCTAAAATTTCAACAGGTACTTTTTTATCTATTTTTTGATATGATTCGAATTGATCAATAACAATTTTAGTAAGAGCTTTAATTTTAGATAAAGAATATTTTTTGTTTTTTATAGAAGAAATTTCTGCTGAAATATAATCTTCTGATTCAATTATTTTATCAATCTTAGCTCTTTCAATTCCTTCTACCAAAACTTTAATTGTTCCATCCGGTAATTTTAAAAGTTGAATGATTTGGGCTATTGTTCCAAATTTATATAGATCATCTGCTAGAGGATTATCTACTGATGAATTTTTTTGAGTCACAAGTAATATTTGTTTGTTATTATTAATAACAGTATTTAAGGCATTAATTGATAATTTTCTTCCTACAAATAAAGGGGCTACCATAGTAGGAAAAACAACTATATCTCTTAAAGGCAAAACAGGAATTTTTTTTTGTTTCATATATAATTAAATGATATTAATTTCATTTTTTTCAAGATTTACTCAATATTAGTTTTTCTGGCTGTTTATTTGACGAAAACATTAAAATAGGCTGATTTCTTTTAGATACAACATCACTATTAATAATAATTTTCTTTAAATCTTTAAGATCCGGTGTTTCAAACATTAGATCCATTAATAAATCCTCCATGATAGATCTAAGACCTCGTGCACCCGTGTTCATTTTTATTGCATTTTTAGAAATCTCTTTAAGAGCATCGTTTTTAAATTCTATTTCTATATTCTCCATCTGAAATAAAGATTTATATTGTTTAGTTATAGCATTTTTTGGTTCAATCATTATTCTTATGAGCATATCCTCGCTAAGTTCTTCTAAAGTAGCTACAACAGGTAATCTACCTATGAACTCTGGTATCATTCCAAATTTAAGGAGATCTTCATTTTGAATTTTTTCTAAAGTTTCTCCTATATTATTATTTTGAATTTCTTTTAGAGGAGAATTAAAGCCAATTGAACTACCTTTTAATCTTTGATTTATTATACTATCTATTCCTGAAAAGGCTCCTCCACATATAAAAAGTATATTAGATGTATCAATATGTAAAAATTCTTGCTGGGGATGCTTTCTTCCTCCTTGAGGTGGAACACTTGCTATTGTTCCTTCCATAATTTTAAGAAGAGCTTGCTGGACTCCTTCACCAGAAACATCTCTTGTTATTGAAGGATTATCACTTTTTCTACTAATTTTATCAATTTCATCTATATATACTATACCTTTTTGAGCTCTCTCAACATTATAGTCTGAAGCCTGAAGTAATTTTAAAATTATATTCTCAACATCTTCACCTACATAACCAGCTTCAGTTAATGTTGTTGCATCAGCCATTGTAAAAGGAACATCTAAAATTCTTGCTAAAGTTTGTGCTAAAAGTGTTTTACCAGTTCCCGTTGGGCCAATTAACAAAATATTTGATTTAGAAATTTCAACATCATCTGTAATTGTATTAGATAATCTTTTATAATGATTATAAACAGCTACAGATAATATTTTTTTTGCATTATCTTGGCCAATTACATAATCATTTAATATAGAAAAAATTTCTTTGGGTTTTGGTGTTTTTTGTTTTGATTTATTAAGAGAATTTTTTCCTTCCTCTTTAATAATATCCATACATAACTCAACACATTCATCACAAACGAAAACAGTGGGACCGGCGATTAGTTTTTTAACTTCTTTTTGACTTTTTCCACAAAAAGAACAGAAAAGAGCATTTTTATCTTTTTTTTGAGTCATTTATCTCTACCCCCTATTAGTTATGATTTTATCAATTAACCCAAATTTTATAGCTTCTTCGGGTGAAAAATATTTATCTCTCTCCATTGTTTTTTCTATTTCACTTAATTGGCTATTAGTATGTTTTTTATAAATTTCATTTAATCGTTTTTTTGTTTTAATTATTTCATTCGTTTGAATTTCAATATCTGTAACCTGACCTTGAAAAGAGCCACTAGGTTGATGAACCATTATTCTAGAATTCGGTAGAGAGAATCTCATATCTTTTTCTCCTGCTGTTAATAATAAAGAACCTGCTGACGCCGCTTGTCCTATACATATTGTCATAATTTTTGAGGCAACATATTGCATTGTATCATAAACAGCTAATCCAGACCAAACTATGCCACCGGGTGAATTAATATAAAAAGAAATTTCTTTTTTTGGATTATCAGATTCTAAAAATAAAAGTTGGGCACATATTAAACTAGCAACATTATCATCAATAGGTCCTGTTAAAAAAATAATTCTTTCTTTTAAAAGTCTTGAATAAATATCGTAAGCCCTTTCTCCACGAGAAGTTTGTTCAACTACCATTGGGATTAAATTATTTGAAAAGTTTTCGATAGGATCTTTCATATTTTCCTCTATACACTAAAAGTTTTCTTTTGTAATTTTTGAATTTCACTAGTATTTATCTTCTTTTTTTCCCTTATACTTTTAGAAATAACAAAATCTAGAACTTTATTCTCAAATATAGGAGCTTTGATATTTTCAAGTTCATGAGGGTTTTTATTAAAGTGTTCAAATATCTGTTTTTCTTGACCTGGAAATTGAGAAGTATAATTAATTAAACCGTTTTGTAATTCTTCATTGGTAACTATTATTGAATTAATTTCTGCAATTTTCTGAATTAAAATAGCCAATTTTACTCTTCTTGTAGCAATTTCTTTATATCTTTCATTTAATTTTTTTTCATCTAATTTTTTATCATCCGGATCTAATTTATTATTTGATTTTGCATCTAATACTTTTTTCCAGATTTGATTAAACTCTTCATCTAAAATTCCCTCTGGTATATCAAATACATGATTCTTTTCTAATAAATCATAAGTTTGTTTTTTTTCTATTTCCTTTAAAATTTTTTCATAATGTATTTTTAAGTTTTCATTTAATTTATCTTTAAATTCATTTTCTGATTTAATATTATTTTTTTCTAAAAAATTTTTATCTATTTTGAATTTTAGAGGTTCTTCTATTGAAATAATTTTTATATTAAATAAACAAAAAATATCTTTTTTATCTTTAAGAACTTCTTTTAGATTAAAAGTTAATTCAATTGAATCATCTATTTTTAAATTCTTTTTTATAATTTCTTTACTTATATCTGGTAAGATTTGATAATCTGAGTCAGTAAATATTGATAATTTTTTTTGATTTTTCATAAATTCAGGAACTTTTTGATCTTTAGAGTCTAAATCAATTATAACTTTATCACCTAATTTTATAGATCTGTTATTATTTATTTTTTTATAATTTTTCTGAGAGTCTATAAAGTTTTCTAAATTTTTATCATATTCACTTTTTTTAATATCAATTTCATATTTTACAATTTTCATTTTAGAAAAATCTTTTATTTTTAAATCAGGTTCTAAATCTATAATAATTTTTAAAGTTAAAGGCTTATCCTTCTCATATTTAATTACTTCAACTTTAGGTTTTCTTAATGGTTTAATCTTTTTTTCTTCTATTAATTGCTTAACATTTACTTGGGCTATATTTTCAATTACTTCTGGTAAAACTTTATCTTCATATTTTTTCTTTAATATATTAAAGGGCACTTTACCTTTTCTAAAACCAGGTAGATCTAGGGTTGGTGAAATTACCTTAATCTTATTTTCAATAGATTCAGATATATTTTTATAAGGTATATCTATAGAGTATTCTCTATACATTTTTTTGTTAATTAATTCTTTTACTTCCATAATAATTCTTTGGTAGGCCGGAAAGGACTTGAACCTTCATACCTTGCGGCACTAGATCCTAAATCTAGCGTGTCTACCAATTCCACCACCGGCCCTATTCTTTTTTTTCTTTTAGTTGATCTGTTATAATAAACAACAATGTTTTGTATTTAAATTTAGATAAAATGGGGCGAACGAAGGGATTCGAACCCTCGACATCAGGCACCACAAGCCTGCGCTCTAACCAACTGAGCTACGTTCGCCAAATGTGTATTTTTGAATGAATTTTTGGTATATCAAATAAATATGATAATTTCCAAAAAATTATTAAAACTTGAGACAGAAACTGCTTTTTCAATTCTTGAAAAAGCTAATAAATTAAAATTAAGCGGGAGAGAAGTAATAAATTTAGGTATTGGACAACCTGATTTTCCAACTCCAAAAAATATAGTTGAGGCTGGTATAAAAGCTCTGAGAGATGGTTATCATGGTTACACACCTTCAAATGGAATTTTAGAACTTAGAGAAGCAGTATCTGAAGAAATTTTCAACAATTATAAAGTTAATATTAATCCAGACAATATTCTTATTACTCCAGGAGGCAAACCCACAATTTTTTTTTCAATACTTATTTTTGGTGATAAGAATTCAGAAATCATATATCCTGATCCTGGTTTTCCTATTTACAAATCTATGATTAAATTTTCAGGAGCCAAACCTGTTCCTTTAAAACTTAAAGAAAAAAATAATTTTGAAATAGATTTAGATAATTTAAACTCAATAATTTCAAATAAAACAAAATTAATTATTATTAATAATCCAAATAATCCAACAGGATCATTTATGCCAAAAAGAAAAATAAATGACTTAGTTAAGATTCTTAATAAATATCCAAAAGTTGCAATTCTTAGTGATGAGATTTATAGCAAAACAATATTTGATAATAATGAGATGCCATCTTTATTAAATTACAAATCATTAAGAAATAGATTAATTGTTTTAGACGGATGGAGTAAAACTTTTTGTATGACTGGATGGCGGTTAGGTTGGAGTGTTTGGCCTAAAAATATTATAGATTACGCAAATAAGTTGTGCGTTAATGATCACTCCTGTCCTACTAGTGTTTCTCAGTATGCAGGTTTAGAGGCATTAAAAGGACCTAAAGATGAAATTATGAAAATTGTCAAAGAGTTTGAAAAAAGAAGAAACTATGTTTACAAAAAATTAAATTTAATCAATCATATAAGCTGTTTTAAACCTGGGGGAGCTTTTTATGCTTTTCCAAATATTAGTAAATCAGGTCTTAATGGTGAGCAATTTTCAGATGTAGCCCTGAATAAATACGGAATAGCTGTAATTCCGGGTAACAGTTTTGGCAATCAAGGAAATCATTTTATAAGAATAAGTTTTGCCAATTCGTTAGAAAATATTGAAAAAGCCTTAGATTATTTAGCTAAAATAAGTAAATAAAATTAAATTTAAAAAAAATACTTTACAATATTCTTATTATAGTTAAAGACTGAATAAATCGTTCAATTCATTGTATAAATGAATCGGAAGTAAGCATTTTATAATGCTGAAGGAACGCATGCAAAAGTTATAAATCGTTCAACCCTAAGGGTCGGAAGTAAGCATCAGCTGAAGGAACGCGCATAAAAGCAGATTTCATAACTAGAGCATGACTATTATTATGCCAATCTTAGTAAGTAAGTTTGGTTGTACTAAAGCGTGAGGTAATTATGAAATATAACTATAAAACTGCAAAAGAACTTATAAAAAAAATTAATAATGACAACATTAAAATGATTGATCTTCGTTTTACTGATTTGCCTGGAACTACTCATCACATTTCAATTCCAATTAAATATTTAAAAGAAGATTTGTTTGTTGATGGAGTCGGATTTGACGGCTCTTCTGTAAGAGGGTTTCAATCAATTGAAAATAGTGACATGACAATGGTCCCTGATGTAACTACAGGTTATTTAGATCCTTTTTATTCTGAAAAAACTGTTGCTTTTTATTGTGATATTGTTGATCCATTAACTTACAAAAGCTATCCTAAAGATCCAAGATATATAGCAAAAAAAGCTGAAAAATTTTTAAAAACTTCAGGTTTAGGTGATGTTGCTTACTTTGGTCCTGAAGCAGAGTTTTTTGTTTTTAATGATGTAAAATATGATTCTGGTTCAAATTTTGCATTCCACGAAGTAGACTCTAATGAGGGGACATGGAATACTGGAAGAGACGAAAATCCAAACTTAGGCCATAAACCTAGACACAAACATGGATATTTTCCTTTACCTCCATCTGATAGTTTACAAGATGTAAGAACTGAAATGGTCTTAACTATGCAAGATATTGGTATAAATGTAGAAGCTTCTCATCACGAGGTTGCAACTGGTGGACAATGCGAAATAGACCTTGAATTTGCACCACTATTATCTATGGCTGATGATCTTTTAAAATATAAATATGTTGTAAAAAATGTAGCTAAACAACATGGTCTTACGGCAACTTTTATGCCTAAACCATTATTTGAAGACAATGGATCTGGAATGCACATTCATTCAAGTATTTGGAAAAAAAATAAAACATTGATGTATAAAAAAGGGAATTATGCTGACCTAAGTGATTTTGCTTTGCATTATATAGGGGGTATATTAAAGCACACGCCTTCTTTACTAGCTTTTTGTGCACCTACAACAAATTCATATAAGCGTTTAGTTCCTGGTTTTGAAGCGCCTGTAAACATTGCTTATTCTCAAGCTAATAGAACAGCATCTGTAAGAATTCCAAATAATTACACTTCTAGCCCTAAAGCAAAAAGAGTGGAGTTTAGATGTCCTGATCCATCATCAAATCCTTATTTAGCATTTTCTGCTATTTTAATGGCAGGATTAGATGGTGTTAAGAACAAAATTAATCCAGGCAAACCTAAAGATATAAATATATATGAAGCTTCTACTAAAGAGCTTAACAAAATACCTTCTACACCAGGTTCACTTAATGAATCATTAAAAGCTCTTGAAAGTGATCATAAATATCTTCTTGATGGAGATGTGTTTACAAAAGAAAATATTGAAACTTACATTTCTCTAAAAAGAGAAACTGAGGTTAACCAAATGAACTTGAGACCACATCCATATGAGTTCCATCTATATTATGATGCTTAAATAAAATAAAAAAACCGCTTTTATTAGCGGTTTTTTTTATTTTATAAGGATGTAAGTTTTGCTAAGCTATATAAATGAAAAATAAAAACACTTATTCAGCAAAAGACATAGTAGTTTTAAAAGGTTTAGAACCGGTTAGAAAAAGACCTGGTATGTATATAGGCAATACTAACGAAGAAGGTTTACACCATCTTGTTAATGAAGTTTTAGATAATTCAATTGATGAAGTAATAGCTGGATTTGCAAAAAATATAAGCCTACATTTAGAAAAAGATCAATCTGTAATCATCAAAGATGATGGTAGAGGCATTCCAGTTGATTTTCATCCTAAAATTAAAAATAAAAGAGCTTTAGAGGTTGTTCTTACGACCCTGCATTCAGGAGGCAAATTTAATGAAAATAATTATCAAACTTCAGGGGGTTTACATGGAGTTGGAATTTCAGTTGTTAATGCTTTAAGTGAATATTTAAGAGTAAGAGTTTATTCAAAATCAAAAATGTATGAACAGACCTATTCTGCTGGAAAACCAAAAAATAAAATAAAGATAAAGAAATGTGATAAAAAATTAAAAGGAACAGAAATAAAATTTAAACCAGATAAAAGTATTTTTGATAAAATTAAATTTGATCCAAATAAACTAATTGAATTTATAAAAGCAAAATCTTTTTTAATAAAGAATGTAAAAATTAATTGGCAAATTGATATAAGTTTAATTGAAAAAAATATCCCCCAAAAAGAAAGCTATTTTTATGAAAATGGAATAAAAGATTATTTTAAAGAAAATTTTTCAGATAATAAATCTATATCTAATTTATATTATAAAGAAATAAAATTTGATAAAAATGAAAAATTTGAATTTATAATTAATTTTAACGAAAATGAATCTAAATCAATGGAATCTTTCTGCAACACAATTAATACACCAGATGGAGGATCGCATGAAAATGCTTTCAAAATAGGTATAATGAAAGCTATTAAAGAATATGGTAAAAAAAATAACTTCTCGAAAATTATAAACATTACAAATAATGATTTATTTGATTATTCAAATTGTTTAATTTCGATTTTTATTAATTCACCAAATTTTGAAGGTCAAACTAAAAAAAGAATATCTATGCCTAACATCCAAAAAAAATTAGAAAATGAAATTTATAAAAATTTTTTATTTTGGTTAAATGGTAATAAAAAAAATTCATCATCTCTTTTAAATACATTAATTGAAAGATCTCTTCTAAGAACAGATTTGTCAAAAATCAAACAATTAGAACGAAAATCATTTAAAGAAAGAAATAGATTACCTGGAAAACTTGTAGATTGTTCAAGTAAAATAATAAATAATACCGAATTGTTTATTGTTGAAGGGGATAGTGCTGGAGGATCAGCAAAACAAGCCAGAAACAGAGAAACACAAGCAATACTTCCTCTCAAAGGCAAAATACTAAATGTTCAAAGTGTTTCTTTATCTAAAATTGCTGATAATGGAGAAATTCAAAATCTTATCCAAGCTCTAGGTTGCGGTATTGGCAAAAATTTTTCAATTAATAAATTAAGGTATGAAAAAATTATCTTAATGACAGATGCTGATGTTGATGGTTCTCATATTACAACACTATTAATTACATTTTTCTATAAATTTATGAGAGGAATTATTGATAAGGGAACTCTTTATTTAGCTATGCCCCCTTTGTACAAAATTTATAATAAAAAACTCATAAAATATGCTTTTAATGAGAAAGAAAAAAACAAAATTATTAAAGAATTTTTCAATAATAAGAATGACTTGTTGACCCTAACTAGATTTAAAGGACTTGGTGAAATGCCTGCTACAGAACTTAGAGAAACTACTATGAAAAAAGAAAAAAGAAAATTGATAAAAGTTACTACAAAAATAGGCTCAAAAGAAACTAAAAAAACTGAAAAAATTTTTGAATCTTTAATGGGTAAAAAACCTGAATTAAGATTCAAATTTATTAAAGATAATGCAAATTTTTCAGGATCGCTTGATTACTAGATTATAGTTTTATGAAGAAATTTATAATATCAATTGATCAAGGAACAACAAGTACAAGAATTGTTCTTTTCAATTTAAGATTTCAAGTAATAGATATAGCTCAGGAAGAAATAAAACAATATTTTCCAAATGAGGGATGGGTTGAGCATAATCCAATTGAAATAATAAACGGTGTGAAGAAATTGTTAAAAAAGATTATTATAAAAAATAAAATAAAAAATAATCAAGTTTTATCAATAGGTATAACCAATCAAAGAGAAACATGCCTATTATGGAATAAAAAAACAGGCAAACCAATTTATAATGCAATTGTTTGGCAAGATAAAAGAACAGCTAAATATTGTGAATTTTTAAAAAAAAATAATTTTTCAAAAAAAATCAGAAAAATTACTGGATTAATTATTGATCCCTACTTTTCTGCTACAAAAATTAATTGGTTATTAAAAAAAATCAAAATATCTAAAAAATTAATTAAAAATGGAAATTTATTATTTGGCACAATTGATACATGGCTACTATGGAATCTAACAAATAAAAAATCACATTTTACAGATATTACTAATGCATCAAGAACAATGATATTTGATATTAGAAAAGAAATATGGTCTAAAGAAATATTATCAAAATTCAATATTCCTGCTTCAATTCTTCCAGAAATTAAACCAAACGTTTATAAATTTGGAACAACTAACATATGCGGATTAAAAATTCCGATTGGGGGAATGATCGGCGATCAACAATCTGCTACTATTGGACAATCTTGTTTTAAGAAAGGTGAGTCAAAAATTACATTTGGTACAGGATGTTTTTTAATTACAAATATTGGAGACAAATTCAAATTATCTAAAAATAATCTGCTTACTTCTATAACCTATAAAATAGGAGATAAAAAAATGTTTTGTTTTGAAGGGGGAATATTTGTAGCTGGTTCTGCCATTCAATGGCTAAGGGATAAATTAAAACTCTTTAAAAAATCATCAGAAGTAGAAAATTTAGCAAAAAAAAGAAATTTAAATGAAAAAGTTATATTTATTCCAACTTTAACAGGAATTGGAGCTCCATATTGGAATCCTTACATTAGAGGAGCTATTTTTGAGATTACTAGAAATACAAAAATTCAAGATATTGTTTATTCAGCACTAGAAAGTATAAGTTTTCTAACTTTTGATCTTTTAAAATGTGTAGAAAAAGATCTCCAAAAAAAAATTAGTATTATCAAAATAGATGGAGGTATGGCTAAAAATAATTATTTTAATCAAATATTATCTAATATTTTATTTAAAAATATTATAAAACCTAAAAATACTGAAACTTCTTCTTTGGGAGCTGCATATTTAGCAGGAATAAACTGCGGAATTATAACTGATACAAATTCACTTGATAAAAAAATATCATCTAAAATAATTTTTTCTCCAAATATAGATAAAGGGTTAAATAAATCTAAAATAAAAAAATGGAAAAAATATATTAATAAATTAATTACTGACTTTTAAATATTCCAACCAATTTTTTAATTCTAAACTATGATTATTAAAATTAATAATATTTAAATGGATATCATCTGAGTTATTATTTTTTAAAGAAGCGTGTATTCTATTAAATTCTTGATGATTTTTATACATTTTATTTTTTAATAAAATTTTTTTTCTCAATAACATTAATTGAGACATCCAATATGTAGTAAATTCTGGATGATATTGAACTCCCCAAAATTCAGAAAATTTTGTTTTAAAAGTTAAACCCTGAATCTTAGAATGTTCATTAAAAGATAAAATTTCAGAATTTTCTGGTATTTTTTTAATCTCATCATAGTGCCAGCACAAAGAATCAAAATTATTTATTTTTTTTTTATATATTTCATGATTTTTTCCTTTTTCAGTGATCTTAATATTTTTTGCAATAATTGCTTCTAAACCATTCAAATTTTTATTTACATATCCACCTGCAGCTGTAGCTAAAACTTGTAGACCCCAGCAACTACCAAAAATTTTATTTTTTTTTTGAAGTAAAATTTTAGCTAATTCAATTTGTCTATATATAGAAGGTTTGTCATCATAAATATTTAGAACGCTTCCTGTCCAAACTACACCATGATAGTCATCTAAATTAAAATTTTTAGGAAAATATTCATCAGATATTGCAGGATGGATAATAGAAATATTAAAATCATTTGGGCTTAACTTTTCTAATACATTCCTATAAGTAATATATTGTGGCTCAATTTTAGCTGAAATTAAATCATCACTACTTTCTTTATCGTTACCATCAACAATTAAAATATTTAACTTCATTTATGAATAAAACCATCAATTGAATTCTTGAGAATAGAAATAATTTCTTTTTCATTATTTTTTTCAATAGCAAATTCAAATTCTTTTATATAATTATTCATCATAGAAAAACTTAAATGATTTTCATGGGATTTAAATATATATTCATTTTCGGTATTTTGAATATTACTTCCAATAACTAATTCTTCATGTAATTTTTCACCATCTCTTAATCCAATAAATTTTATTTCAATATCACCATTTGGATTTGAAGAATTTTTTTCAGTTAAACCCGATAATTTGACCATTTTTTTTGCAAGATCTATAATTTTAAGAGGTTTACCCATATCCAAAATAAAAACTTCTCCTCCTTTAGCTAAGGTTGTAGAATATAAGATTAAACCAACAGCTTCATTTGTAGACATGAAATATCTAGTAACTTCTGGATCAGTAACTGTAATAGGTCCTAAATTTTCTATTTGCTTATTAAATAAAGGAATTACAGATCCAGAGGAATTTAAAACATTTCCAAATCTAACAATAGAAAAAATAGTTTTTGAATCTTTTAAATATTCTGATGTATAAGATTGCAATATAATTTCTGCAAATCTTTTTGTTGCCCCCATAATATTTGTAGGTCTAACTGCCTTATCTGTAGATATAAATATAAATTTTTCACATTTATTCTCCAAGCTAGCTTGAACAAGGTTTAAAGTGCCAATAATATTGTTCTTTACAGCTTCTATTGAATTATTTTCTAATAAAGGGACGTGCTTATATGCTGCAGCATGAAAAATATAATCAGGTTTATATTTAAATATAATATCTTTAATTTTATTTTTATCTTTTATAGAGCACAATATATCAATAATTGGGATATTAATATTTTGATTTTTTTTCAAAATATTTAATTCTGATAAAATTTTAAATAAATTGTATTCTGTATGATCGATAATAATTATTTTTCGGGGGTTTAATTCAATAATTTGTCTTGTTAATTCACTACCTATAGAGCCGCCCGCTCCTGTTATTAATAATATTTTATTATTAATTTCATTATATAACCTATCTTTATTCCAAGTAATATTTCTTTCTATTAATTCCATTGGATCAACTTTTTTAAAATCTGAAACTGAAACTTTTCCTGATATATATTGATTTATTCCTGGAAGAATTTTAACTTCAATTGAAAATTTCTGTAATTTATTAACAAGAATCCTTCTGTTAATTAATCCAAGACTAGGAATTGCAATAAGTATAGAATTTATATTCTTTTTTGTTAATAAATAATCAATTTCATTAAATGAAAAAACTTTAAAATTATTAATTTTCATTCCCCATTTCCTTGAGTCATCATCAATAAATCCAATTATTTCATAATTATTTAAAATTCTAGACGATTGAACTCCTGCTTCACCAGCTCCATATATTAATACTTTTTTCAAATTACTTTTTAAATTATAATATCGCAAAATTATTACGCTGATTGCTACTCTTGAAGAAACAATTAAAATAAAAAAAACTAATGGTTGCAAAATACCTATTGATCTTGGAACACCATCAAATTTTGATAAAATTATTATTGAAAAAAAAACTACTCCGTAAAAAGAAATAGCAAAAAAAATATTTTTTAAATAATTAAACCCAGTGTATCTAAAAATAGCCTGGTATAATCCTAAAGGTATGAAAAAAGGTGTAAAAGTAACAATCCCAATAACAAAAACTTTCCAATAATCAAAAAAAGAAATAAAAAGTGAATCAAGTCTTAAAGCAAAAGCTAGATAAGTAGATATAATAGAAATTACAAAATCATTAATTAAAACTATAATTTGTTTTTGAATTCTGGGTAGATTTATTAATCTGTTAAAGATAATCATATAAAGTTTAGTGTGAAATATTTTGAATTTTTACGATATTTATTAAAGTTAAAATAATAATTTTTATATCATAAAAAATATTTTTTTTCTTTAAATATTCCTTTTCTATATCTACCTTTTGCTGAATTGATAGCTCATCTCTACCTCTAATTTGTGCTAGTCCTGTAATTCCTGGTTTAATTAAGTCTATTTTATATTTTTTTCTTAGATTAATTAAATCAAATTGATTATATAAAGCGGGTCTTGGACCTACAAAATTCATATCACCAATTAAAATGCTAAATAATTGGGGAATTTCATCCACACTTGTTTTTCTTAATAAAATTCCATATCTTGTTATATATTTTTGAGGATTTTTTAATTTGTGAGTAGCAACATCTGGAGCATTTAATTTCATAGTTCTAAATTTAGGCATTAGAAAAATTTTACTATTCTTACCTATTCTTTTTGAAAAATGCAAAACTGGACCTTTAGAGGTCAATTTTATTAATATAGCTATAATTATCATTGGAATAATAAATATTATAATTAATAAAAGTGAAAATATTCTTTCGAAAATAGTTTGGACCATATACCTTTTAAATATTGATTAAATTTAAATAAAGTTTTGTTAAAAAAATAAATGAAGTAATTTTTATTTATTTTATATGATTTCAATATTCTATAAATCTCAATGTTTTGAGAGATTATTGAAGAAAAACTTTTATTACTTGCACCTCCTATTCTCATATATATCAATGTTTCAGGAAAATAAAAATTCTTAATTTTATAAAATTCAAGGAATCTAAACATTAATTCAAAATCTGCAGCTACTTGATATTGAATCTTAAAGTATCCGTATTTTTCATATATGCTTTTTTTAATAAAAAATGTTGGGTGTGGTGGTGTCCAACCTTTAAGGAAATTATTTTCTTTATAAAGTGAACTCTTCCAAAATCGATTTGTTATTTTATCATTATTATCTATATATTTTAAATCTCCGTACATTATATCAACATTATTGTTTTCAAATGTATAAGCTACTTTGTTAAGAATTTTATCTGAAGAATAGATATCACTGCAATTTAAAAGACCTATTATATTACCTTTTGCAATTTTAATACCTTTATTCATTGCATCGTAAATTCCTTTGTCTTTTTCTGAAATTAATAAATTTATATTATCTTTATAATTATTTATAATTTTAAGAGTTCCGTCTTCAGATTTTCCATCAATGATTATGTATTCGACATTTTTATAATTTTGATTAATTAAACTTTTAATTGTTGATTCAATATATTTTTCACCATTATAAACTACGGTAATAATACTTATTAATGTTTGTTTCATATATATAAATCAAAATTTAGACTTAATATTAGTATTATACCACATATAGCCTAAAGATAATAAAATTAAAGGCGCAGTTCTATCTGTTACCATTGATTCTGCTACTATTAATTGAAAACCAAATGAAACTAAAACAAATATCCAAAATAATTTGTAGGTAGAGCCATAAACTTTTATTATCTTCGAAAACACATACAAACTAAATAAAAATAAAAAAAGAAAACCTAATAAACCAAATTCATAAAGAATATGTATAATAAACATATCATACCAATAAGCATGGGCAAATCCTTGTCCAAATAAAATTAAAAAGTAATCATCATATAATCTATCTTCAATTAATCTTAAAATTCTTATTCTTCCAGCATCACTAGCAGTTCCAAATCTAAATCCTAAAGAAGATAAAATTGATTGACCTTGCACAAAAGAATAGACTAGAAAAGATAAGAATAGGATAAGATAAAATCGAAAATAATAAATCAAAAAAAACAGGGAGAATATAGAAAGACCAATTAATCCAGCTCTTCCTCCTGAAGTATAAAAAGGAAATAAGCAAAATATTAAGAAAATAAAAAAAGTAATATAATTTTTTTTATGTATTAATATATATGTTAATGAAACAAGTAATATATATAAAGCTGAAGAAAGTTGCTGACCTCCATTAAAAATAAATGGGAAATCAGCTCTATCATTTTTAATAAAATTATTAGACCATAAATAAAAATGATAGAAACTCCATGAAATTAAAATCACTAATAAAATTTTAACTCCAATTTCAAAATAAATAAGTTGATATTTCTCCGCAAATTTTATTCCAAGCCAAAAAAATAATAAGTATTCGATATATTTAAAAAAAAGAATTGAAATTGAAAAGATATTTGCTGCAAAACTTTGAGGATCTAAATAACTACTACATTCAATATCTGCACAGATAGCATCCGAATCAGTAAAATATAGTCTTAAAAATGAAATTGAAGAGCCATAAATTAAGAATAAAACTAAATAGATATTAACAGTTGGAATAGTTTTATCTTTAATAAAAAAATAAAAAATAAAAAATACTAAGTAGAAATCTAAAAATCTTAAAACATTAAATATTTCTATTCCCTGTAAAGCCGCAAGTATATAAAAAAAAATTAGACTCATAAAATGATATGGGAAGTTAATTGCATAATAAAATCTTTTTTATTAGGTATTTTTTGATTTAAAATTTGTTTTGTGATTTTTTCATAATTATTTTTAATATAAATGATTTTATTATTTAGATCTTTGCTATTTCTCTTTATTGCAAAAACCCCTATTCTATTTAGTATAATTTCCTTTATTTCATCAAAAATGATTACAGGTTTACCTCTTGATAATGATTCATCAATAACTTTTGAGTAAGACTCTGTATAAGAAGGCAGAATAATAATATCACTCATATCATACATTTTAATCAATTGATTTTCATTATCAATAATTCCGTAATTTATAATATTTTTATTTTTCATCATATTTTTATTATCATCACCTACTAATGATAAAATAAAATCAAGATTCAATTCCTTTATTAAATTTAATAAAGAATAAATTCCTTTTTCAATTCTAAATCTTCCAACATAAAGAAGTTTAATTTTTGTAGAAATTTTATTAATTTTTCTGTGATTAAGCCATTTATTATTAATGATAGATGGAGTTACTTTAAAATATTCTTTTCCGTTAGATAAATTTTTATTACAAGAAATAATTTTAGTTTTATATGTAGATATAAGAAAAAAGAATTTATAAAGATAAAAACCCAAAAAATAATATTTAAAAGTATATTCCTTAAAACCGTCACTTCTTAGATACAAATAAGTATCAGAATTAGTTATTTTAAGTAATAACATATAAAAAAATGTATATGGAGTAATAGATAAAACCAAATATTTATTATCTTTATTATTAAATAAAATTTTATATATAGATGAAAAAAAATTATTTAAAACATTTAAATTTTTATGATTTATCTTTAAATTACTTTTGTATTTTTTTCCAATAATTGAGATTTGACAATAAGAAGATAATTCTTCACATAAAATTTTAGTTATAATATTTTGACAAAATATTTCATTTTTATTAATTGTTAATCCTTCATTTGTTATAAGAGTTATTTTTTTATTTTTCATATATTAAAAATAATAGTGAAATCCTTTTAATTTTAGTTTTATAGTTTCTATAGTATCATGTGGACTAATATATATTCTTGGTATTAAAAATTTATTTATTCTGTTTATAGGTTTTTTTTCTGTTGTTACGGCACTTTTAAAATTTAATTTTTTTAATACTTTTATAGTTTTATTATTAAAACTTCCAAATGGATATGAAAAATTATTAACCTTTTTATTTATTTTTTTTTCAAGAAATTTTTTAGAAAATTTAAGATCTTCAAGAATTTCTTTATGATTAAAATAATTTAAACTTAAATGATTATGACTATGACAACCTATGGTTATAAGATTATTTTTAGATAAATTAAATAAATCGTTGCTATTAATCATTAAATTTTTATAATTTTGTAATTTTTTAACATTAAGAATTTTTTTAAAGAATTGTTTTTGCTGATCTACATTTAACTTTAAAAGTATATTTCTTATAATTTTATAAGATATTTTTTTATGATTTTTATTTGAATTATTTAGATGATATTTTTTATTTAGGTATTTAAATTTAATATTTCTTTTTAATTTTAAATATCTTCTCAATTCATACCACCATATAAAAACATTTTTTTTAAAAAAACCTGTTGAAAAATAAATAGTGAACGGAACATTATATTTTTCAAGTATTGGTAATGCATTTTTAATATTATCCTTGTAACCATCATCAAAAGTAACACAAACTAAAAAATCAGTCGATTTATTTATATTTTTTAAAAAATAATCCAATGTCACAATTTTATAATTTTTACTGATAAAATCGATAATTTGTTTAAAATTATTTTTTTGAATTGCTAGTCCATTGTTGATTTCTTCATCAGAAAGATTATTTAAAATTCTATGAAACATTAATACAGCGCCTTTGCCAGTATTTTTTTGTTTAGGTTTAATAAAAAATATTTTAGTTAAAAAATAAAATATTCGTGCAATATAATATTTAAGAATCATTTTAATTAATTATAATTTTTATAATAATTTACAATTTTTAATAAAAAATTTTTTAAAATTTTATTTTTTTTAACAATATTAATTATAAACACATATATGTAATAAATATAACCCATAAAGGAACTTATAATATAAGAATCATATATATTCATTTTTTTATTTGACCATTTTTTCTTATAATTTTCCCTGCCTATAGTTAAATCAAAAATACTCAAATTATTTTTGTAAGACCAAAGTATTAATTTCTGCATTAGGATTTTGCCTGGTGAAAATCTATTATATTTTTTTAAATTTTTATAAGCAGGTATTAAATAGTAAAATCTGTTTTTAAAAACAAAACCAAAATGCGAAGCAATAATAAGATTATCAATATATAATGCAGAAAAATGAGGTAAAATTTTTTTTGAATTAAAATTTATGAATCCATAATAAAAATTAATATAACTTTTATCATTAAATTTTTTTATAGAAAAAGTATCAGAAAATTTTTTTGATTTCATATTTATTAATTCATTAATAATACTTTTCTTCTCATTATTATTGTTAGAAATGATGAATTTAAAATCTCCTAACTCTTCAAGCTTTTTAATTTGTCTTTTAATCTCATTAAATTGTTTCTTTTTGCTTATATCACTAAAAATTTCATCATAATTTTTAGGAAAAATATAATATTCAGATAAATTTGAAATTTTGTTTCTTGAAATTTGTAAAAAATTATTTTTTTTGTTATTAGAATAATATTCAGGTTGTTTTTTGAGTGAAACTATATCATTTTTGGGTAATGAATTTTTTAGAAAATTAAATAAATTCTTATAATTTATGTTTTTTTTATCTATAATTTCAAAATTAATTAGTGGAACATTATAATCTGAATGCTCCTCGCCAATATATCTTAATATTTTCATTTTATCACAAGAATAAAAACATAGAGGTGCAATCATTAAAGTATAATTATCAATATAAATTTCAAGAATATTTAAATCGTTTATTTGATTTTGTCCTATATTGTCATGCCAATTTTTTAACCAATCATATGATTGAAAAACATAACATGAATTTAAATTTTCAATTAAATTCCATTTTATTTCTAATTCCTTC
>CETH01139310.1_pt1 | contig 20952 bp, 24 predicted proteins | sample 361461 | NCBI WGS metagenome assembly CETH01 (sample SAMEA2622695, study PRJEB7988) | marine metagenome | isolation source: saline water (ENVO:00002010), including
ATAGAATGACGTCTAATTTCAATGGGTTGCTCGATTGATTTACTACCAAACTGGTTGTTCGAGCGGTCCCCCTAGGTTAGATTAGTTTTACGGGGTGTGCATGCCTCCGTAGAATTTCCGGGTTAATAGGCTTGGGTTGAAAAAAATGACTCCGAAGTTTTTAGGATATGCGCGGGCCGCGACGGCGATAATGATCGGCCTCACTATTTCTGCGACAGACCCGGCCGGGGCACAAACGATGATCGGCAAACGTCATTCCGAGGCAGTATCTGTCGACCTCAGCGTTCTTAATCAGCTTGGGACTGCGCCAACGGTGCCTAAGCTGTTACACCCGTCTGTGCGATCGTTGTTGATGCCGAATAACCGCCAGCCAGCGCGGTCGCAATTCACATCAATCGGGATATCCCGTCCTAAGCCGCCTTCGACTTCGACTTCGACCAGTACCGTTCACCTCAAACTACCCACCGAAGAAAGAAAAGAGACCACGCCCGCCCACGCAAGAAACAACAAGAAATCACTACCCAAGCGTCGAACCGTAACGCCGACTGCGCCTAAAACCCCACCGCAGCATACAACTGCCATCACCCCGAAGGTAGCGGTGCCGCCGCCTCCGATGAAGCTATCCAGGCCTTTAGCAAAGTTGCCGCCTCCGCCTAAACAGAGGCGCTCTCTAACCGGTGGTTTCAAGCCAAGCGAGGAATTCCGTCTCGCATTTGGCACTGGATCCGCTGAGATAGCCGCGCGATCGAACACAAAGCTCGACAAAGTCGTCCAAATTCTCAAGAGGGACGGAAATTTAAGGCTGCAGCTACTCGCCTATGCGGGTGGCGGCAGTCAGACACCGAGTCAGGCTCGGCGCCTATCTCTTTCGCGCGCGCTGGCCGTGCGATCCCGCTTAATTGAAAAGGGTATCCGTAGTACGCGTATTGACGTTCGAGCGTTGGGTAAAAAGTCTGATGGTGGACCACCAGACCGGATCGATATCATCATTACTGCCCGCTGACTAAACAGAGATGCGATTTTTCCAACCAGAATTCTGACGGGGTTCGCAAAAGGATGACCAATCCGCGGCGCTACTTAATCCGAATGATTATTTTTCTGGGCACGGTCGCAGCCGTGGCTATAGCCCTATTTTCAGGTATGCGTGATGCCTTCATTTCGAATCCTGCATTGAACGGTCTAATCCTAGGAGTCCTAGTCCTCGGCATTGGGTATATATTTCGTACTGTTGTTGTTCTCACGCGCGAAGTAGCATGGCTCGAAAATTACCGAGCGGGGCAGCCACCCACATCCAGCGTAATGGATCCCCGTCTGTTGGCACCGATGGCGTCGATGCTCGGCGAGCGGAGTGAACGATTTAGCCTGTCGGCGATGTCAATGCGTTCGTTACTCGATGGGGTTGGTGCTAGGCTAGACGAGTCACGAGATATCTCGCGCTACCTAATCGGCCTACTTATTTTTCTCGGACTTCTTGGAACATTCTGGGGACTACTCCAGACCATTGACGCGGTCGGTGGAGTCATAGCCAACCTAACGGTTGGATCCAAGGAATTAGGTCCAGTTTTCGATGATCTCAAAGCCGGTCTGCAAGCGCCCTTGTCGGGCATGGGTACTGCATTTTCATCATCTCTGTTCGGTCTCGCCGGTTCGCTGATACTGGGTTTCTTAGAACTGCAGGCAGGCCAAGCACAAAACAGATTTTATAACGACCTTGAAGATTGGCTATCTGGTCAGACCCGTCTTGCTTCAGGGGCCCTATCAGCAGACGGTGAACATGCAGTCCCCGCCTACGTTCAGGCTTTGCTCGAGCAAACTGCCGATGGCTTAGAGAACCTGCAACGCTCCTTGCAGCGCGGCGAAGACTCTCGTATTAGCGCCAACAACAGCATAACCGGCTTGGTTGAACGTCTTAGTACGTTGACAGACATGATGAAGGCTGAGCAGAACCTTATGGCGCGGCTGGCAGAAAGCCAGATGGAGCTCACACCGGTTCTTTCACGCATCGAAACGACACTCTCGAAGTCCAACCCAAGCGATAACAGTGCTGACGATATGCGCGCATATCTGAGAAACATCGACGGACATTTAGTTAGGCTTCTAGAAGATACAGCCAACGGGCGTACAGAACTGGCCCAGGAAATCCGAGGCGAAATCCGCGTCCTGTCTCGCACGCTTGCAGCAATTGCTGATAAATCCGGACGTTAACTGTAAAGAAAATCTATGCCGGGAACCATTCGAAGAAAGAGGCAGACGTTCGATATTTGGCCAGGGTTTGTCGACGCTCTTTCGGCTTTGTTGATCATTATTATTTTTTTGTTGATGGTTTTTACTCTAGCCCAGTTTTTCCTTGGCGAGATTCTGTCTGGTCGCAATCAGGCACTGGAACGGCTAAACCGACAGATCGCGGAGTTGTCTGAAGTCCTGTCTCTGGAAAGGTCTACTAATGCCAACCTTAGAGAAGAAATATCACGCCTTGCTTCCGATCTGCAGACGTCGACGGCTACGCGTGAGCAATTATCTAGCCAGATTGCCGAACTTTTGCCACAGCGCGATGCACTCGAGGCTGACCTAGCAGCGGCGCGTAGGACCGTCGCTGCTGACAAAGATAAGATCAAAGTGCAGATTGCGAAAATTTCTCAAATCAATCGGGATATCAGAGCGCTAAAAGCCGTTCGTACCGAACTCGAAAAGAAAGTTTCTCAACTAGCGGCAATCATCACCAAACGAGACAAATCCTTAGGTGCGCTTCGCGATCAGTCTAAGGAACTCAAGGCTGAGCTTGCCGGCGAACAGGAACGTTCGGCACTAGCGCAAAAAGAAATTCAGGGAAAGAATCTGACAATTCGAGAACTAAGCGCGCAGGCAGAACGGATCGGCGACGACTTGACCAAAGAAGAACGGGTAAGCCAAGACGCCCTTAAACGGGTTAAAGCAATAAACAGGCAACTTTTAGCGTTGCGCCAACAACTAGCGCGACTGACTGTGGCACTCGAAGAGTCCGAAGCAAAAGCTGCTGCTCAGAACATAAAAATTATCAGTCTTGGTAAACGACTTAATGAGGCGCTTGCCAGCAAAGTAGAGGAACTAGCTCGGTATCGGTCGGAGTTTTTTGGTAGGTTACGCGAAGCGTTGGGTAAGCGCAGCGGGATCCGCGTTGTCGGCGACCGGTTCGTTTTTCAGTCTGAAGTATTGTTCCCTTCAGGTTCGGCCGAGCTAAACCCCGATGGTCAGAATCAGATAGGGAAACTCGCGGCAACGTTGAAACAGATTTCGCTGCGTATCCCTGCCGATCTTAATTGGGTCCTCAGAGTCGATGGACATACAGACCGAAGGCCGATCCGGACTCGGCAGTTTCCATCAAACTGGGAGCTATCTTCTAGTCGGGCAATTGCGGTTGTGAAAGCCCTCATCTCTAGGGGGGTCCCGGCGGAACGCCTCATGGCTGCTGGGTTTGGAGAATTCCAGCCGCTAGATAAGCGAAGCGATGAGGTCGCACATCGCCGCAACCGGCGGATTGAATTCAAGCTGACCCAGCGTTAATTAAAAATAGTGTCTGTCTGGTATGCTAAAAGGCGCCGCGGAGAGACGTGCCCAAACAACTCGTCAATCGGGTTTACCCGATCCCGAGATCCTTGAAGCGGCTGTTGAACTTGGCCACCTGCCCAGCCGTATCAACAAGACGTTGCGACCCCCCCGTCCAGGCTGGGTGCGACTTCGAATCGATATCCAGCTTCATGGTATCGCCCGGCGCACCCCAGGTGGAACGCGTGGTATAAGTCGTCCCGTCCGTCATCACGATTTCTATTTCGTGATAATCCGGGTGAATATCTTTCTTCACCGCAATTCTCCCGTAAAAGAGCGCGTTTTATAGGGAAGGCTGAGCAGGTTTGCAACAAAAACGGTTAGAATTGCTATACGAAACTGTAAACGCTTTAATCGATGCTGGTTTTTCGGAGATACTATTTTTTGAATAACCCTTCTACGCCACTTCGATGCGCCTCTTTTTTTTCGATTTCCGCCAACACTCGTTCGATTTCCTCTTCCATCTCTGCGATATAGATCTTGAGCTCTTCGATTGACAGGGGATCAAGATCCCGTTTGGGTTTGGGCATATTTTGGGGAAGATCATCGTTTATATCCACTGCGCCCCTCCGATACTCACAATCTATGTTTCCACTATGTTCGGACTTGCCAGTTTGCCTTTGAAGCGATAGACCTGCAACCATCATTTCCGACACAATAGAGCGTGACGCAAAATGTCAGTCGACATTCCAGAAACTATGACCGCAATCGAAATTAGCGAATTCGGTGGCCCAGAAGTGCTTAAACCGGTATCGCGTCCGGTCCCACACCCGGGTGAAAGTGAAATCCTAGTCAGGAATTCGGCGGTCGGCGTTAATTTCCCCGATACCATGCAGCGTGAAGGACGCTACCCTCCACCGTCAGGTACAACCGACATACCAGGGCTGGAACTCGCCGGCACCGTGGTTGCGACCGGACCAAGTGTTAGCCGATATTCACCAGGAGACAAAGTATGCGCCCTTGTTTCAGGCGGCGCCTATGCCGAATACACCGTGGTCCCCGAGCAATTAGCGTTGCCATTGCCCAAGGGCTACGAAATGTTAAACGCATCAGCTATTCCAGAAAATTTCTTTACAGTCTGGACAAATTTGTTTGACGGTATCCAACTATCTGCTGGCGACAGTATCCTCATCCATGGCGGTTCTGGAGGCATTGGTACCGCTGCCATCCAAGTGGCATGCGCGTTCGGCGCTACAGTATACACAACCGCTCGGAATACCGAAAAATGCAATTTTTGTAAAAACCTGGGGGCGACCCGAGCCATCAACTATACCCAAGAGGACTTTGTTAAGGTGGTGAAGGATGCCACTGAAGGTGCGGGATGTTCTGTGGTTTTCGATATCGTGGGTGGTGACTATTTCTCTCGCAATCTGGATGTCCTCTCAACGGATGGCCGCATGGTGCAGGTTGCGGTACAAAAGGGCGCCAAGGTCGAGCTTTTTATCCCTACCATAATGTCTAAAAGGATACACTATACGGGATCAACGCTCCGTCCCCGCTCGGTCACTCAGAAGGCGGTTGTGGCAAACGCGGTGGAGCAGAATCTCTGGCCGTTATTTGAAAAAGGCGATATCAAGCCTGTGATTTATACTACTTTCCCGTTATCGGAAGCTGCCGACGCCCATTCGCTGATGGCAACGAGTGACCATATTGGAAAGATTATACTATGCGTAGACGACGATGCCTGACGCGGCATTAGATACGAAAACCCGAAGGAAAAAGAGAGCACTTCATTATGGCCCGCCAACAATTTGAGAGTACTAAACCGCTAATGCCAAAAGCCACTGCTGTGTGGCTTATAGAAAACACTGGACTGACTTTCCGCCAGATAGGCGCGTTTTGTGGCCTACACGAATTGGAAGTACAAAGCATCGCGGACGACGAAATCGCGCCTGGGATGGTAGGCTATGATCCTATCGTCAATGGCCAGTTGACTAAACAAGAAATTGAACGTTGCGAGTCCGATTCGGCACAACGCCTTACGATAGCCAAAACCGATGTGCCCCGACCCGCGTCCCGAACGAAAGGCCCAAAGTACACCCCTGTTGCCCGAAGGGGCGACAAACCCGATGCTATCGCGTGGCTAGTAAAACATTTCCCGAATCTTACCGATGCACAAATTTCACGCTTGATTGGCACCACAAAGCCCACGATCAGCGCCATCCGCGACCGGTCTCACTGGAACATGAATAATATTAATGCCCGTGATCCTGTTGGTTTGGGCCTGTGTAACCGTCAGGATCTGGACAAGGAAGTATTGAAAGCCGGGTACTCTTCCACCTTAGAGGCGCCGCCGATTGAAGAAGAAAAACCAAAGGCTTCGTCCGGAATTCAGATGCCGGAGTTCAAGCTGTAAAAAAGTCCTTGCGCAGAGCACTGTGTATAGAAGATAGCTCTCTAAAAAATTCGCCTATAGTCTCACCGTTTAGGATGCGTACTTTTTCTTTACCTCACCCGACTTACAAAGTGGAAACATCAAACAACGCAATGACATTCTTTAATCGAAAATTTGGTTTTTGAATATCTATGGTTTTCAGATCTTCACGGCTGCCGCCTCCACTTGCTCAGCAGTCAAGTCGCCGAAAACGACGTTGAGGATCAGCGTGAGATTTCGTCGGTCTACATCGGAAACCTTACCGAATCCAGCGAAATAGATGGAAATATTTGAGACAGAATCGGCTAAACGGTCAGAGATTGTTTTGATATTATCTGCGGTGAGATCAACTGAGGCAGCCAGCATTAGCTGTTCCGCATGCTCACAATCAATCTCGGTCTTTTGGATACTCTGACGCAGAGATTCTGTTAGAGGCTCAGGCGTGGCTCCTTCAACCCGTTTCATCCTCACGCGAATAGCCCTAAGAGCGCGAACTACATCTTGATGCCATTCGTTCACCGCCTCGTTCACGGCCGCCATTTGGGCAACGGTCAGGGAACCTCGACCGGATGCACCTACCCACATACAATATAGCAAAATGTTAACGTCTAGCTGGTGCTCGTTCTGCAGTTCTAGACAAGCTTGTCCGACGCCATCAGACATATAGACGTCGAGAGAAAAGTCCCAGAAAGGATGAACAGGAAAGTCAGACAAATCCGTCTCCGCTTGGACCAAAATTGTGGCAACCATCATAAAGTTGTGGCCGCCAAATAATCCGCCACAACCAAACTTTTATTTTACTACCCACCGCGTCCTCCAGAGAACACGTAACACCTGTACTCCACAATCGTTCGGACTATAGCGGCTCGTATTATAGCACGAAGGCAGCCAGAATCTCTGCCGCCCATTTATATATCAATATTCCCTACGTTGATCCTAAAGAATTTATTTTTGGGAAGTAAACGCTCTGTCAAAACTGACAGAGGGTCCGTATTTCTGCTATCCTCATTAAGATTTTGGGAGCCAAAGTGAATACAAAAATGAGTGATCAGGAAACGCTTCGTCAGGAACTCGGTGAGTTGGAGCTTGAACACCGAGATTTGGACGACGTGATCGCGCGATTGAACGAACGTGCACCCTACGACCAGCTTCAAATGCAACGGCTAAAGAAACGAAAACTTATTCTTAAAGACCAAATCGCGCAGTTAGAGGCCAAGCTTTATCCCGACATCATTGCCTAGAAACGTATTAGGCCAAAGTTTTTTGCTAAAGACCGTTTTAACCTTATAACGCCGCGCGCGTTGCCTTAAACGCCCGGCGTAAGATAGTTTTATAATGGTCAAACGATAACTGGACACCTATGCTGGTAACTCTGAATCGATAGCTGTTCCAAAAATTCTTATCTTTAGATCCAGACTATGTTTTGTGCATCTTGCAAAAAACATAGTGATTAATTTATGAATGATTAATGAGGTTCTTTTGGGCTACGCCCATATTTCCAGTTGGGCTCTGTTGCATCTCTTGCGCTGCTTATCGCTAACCTCTTTACTCGATCGAACCACAAATATGGCCCCGATTAAGAGATTATTATCAATAGGCGTAACTAACCTCTCCGGTCCGGAAATTCGGTCGGTTTGATGACTGGATAATTGTCTGTAATTCCTCCAGAAACCGGGGTTTCGGGGATTTGCGATGATACCGGACCAGCTTATAATAGAGGTTTCTGCCGTTTGCGCGTTGCCGAACCGTCAGCAACACACTATAGGGGAAATTGAGATGGCAGCACGTAAGATATCGAAACACTCGTCGCAGCGTAAAACCTCGCAGACAGCACCCGTTGTCGGTGTAATTATGGGTAGCCGGTCTGACTGGCCGACGATGAAATACTCCACGGATATCCTCAAAGCACTCCACGTACCATACGAAACAAAGATAGTATCGGCGCACCGAACCCCTGCTCGGATGACAGAATACGCCAACTCCGCCAAAGAGAGAGGTCTCAGCGTTATAATCGCGGGCGCGGGAGGTGCCGCGCACCTCCCGGGTATGGTCGCCTCAATGACGACCCTCCCGGTGCTTGGCGTACCCGTCGAGAGCAAAGCGCTGAGCGGAATGGATAGCCTTCTCTCCATTGTCCAGATGCCGGGAGGTGTGCCTGTGGGCACACTAGCGATCGGATCATCCGGTGCAAAGAATGCCGGAATCTTAGCTGTATCTATCGTGGCATTGAAATACGAGGAGGTGGCTAGTCGCCTTGAAAAATGGCGTGCCTCGCTGACGGATAGTGTGCCTGAAAATCCGGTCGGCCGATAGAGCATAATTACGTGGATACACCGCTTCCACCCGGCGCGACGATCGGCATCCTCGGAGGCGGCCAGCTTGGTCGTATGTCGGCATTGGCAGCAGCACAACTTGGCTATAAATGCCATATCTTCAGCCCCGATGCAGATGCCCCTGCAAAGGAAATTTCAGCTGTGCAGACAACAGCCCCATACGAAGATATAGATGCAGCGCGACAATTCGCTGAAAACGTTGATATAGTTACCTTTGAGTTCGAAAATGTGCCGGACGCTACGCTAGCGGCCATTTCTGAAATTTCTCGCGTTCGACCGAGTGTTGCTGCATTGCAGGTGTCGCAAGATCGGCAGATCGAAAAATCCTTTTTAAATGATCACGGGGTCGGCACGGCATCTTGGGCACCCATTATCGACGTGGCAGATATAGCGACTGCAATAGCTACTACAGGGCTACCGGCTATCCTCAAAACGTCACGATTTGGTTACGACGGCAAAGGACAGCTTCGTATTGATCAAGAATCTGAATTAGTAACTTCTTGGGGTAAGATCGGTAACACTCCGGCAATACTCGAAGGGTTAGTGGACTTTGAAAGAGAAATCTCCGTCATAGTCGCCCGGAGCGCTGATGGCACAACAGAAACATATGTACCAGTAGATAACGTACACCGTAATCATATACTGAATACGACAACTGCACCATCTACCGTAACGGACAGCGTTGCGAACGAGGCTCGGCGGATGGCTGTCCAGATTGTAACAGCGCTGGAACTGGTCGGTCTGTTAGCGGTAGAGATGTTTGTCTTATTTAACGGCGACCTACTCGTAAACGAAATCGCCCCTCGACCCCACAATTCCGGCCATTGGACTATCGATGCCTGTGCTGTCAGCCAGTTTGAACAGTTTATTCGTGCGGTTTGCGGTCTTCCGCTAGGTGATCCGTCACGTCATTCGAATGCAGTTATGACCAATCTAATAGGAGACGAGGCTGACACTTGGACAAAGTTAACCGCGGAAACCGGAGCGTGCCTGCATCTATACGGTAAAATGGAAATCCGCCCGGGCCGCAAGATGGGTCACGTCACGCGGCTATCCCCGATATCTTGCTTGGCGTAGCGTTTTTCAATCACATTTTTAAAGATAGAAAATGACCCTAATACGCTATCGCGCGAAATTCTGACTCTCTTGGAGACTTCGTGTAACCTCATTACATCAGCGAGCCGCCGGTATAGAAAAGCTCGAGTCTCTAACCCGTCTTCGCTGTGGTCGTTGAGCCAGAACAGACTCGTAGAACTCAGTACACCAGCCAGAAGTCCGCGTTTCGTATAGAACGAAAAATCGGCCGACCGGTCGCCGACTGCGTACCAGATTTCGTCCACCGTCCGGTATAGCAATTGGGCGCCAAGCACCGAGTTATGAGGCATTGAGAGCCAAGTTAGTCCGCGAAGAACCGATTCCCGATAAGGTTCAAGATAAATGAGCCGATTTTCCACAGCCCTACCGACACGCTCGTGAACGCGGAGGGCTTCAAGATCTAAATCCTCCATCGACTTTACCATAAACCGGTCTGTCTGTTGGGAAAAATACTGGATCGCGTCGGAAACCCCCCTAGGGAATACGCTTTCTACAATTTCTGCATTGAGGCCAATATCGCGCGCGCCGGACTTAAGGGCCGTGATTGACCATCCGTCGAATGGAATATGCATCAAGGCACTTTTGATAAGCGCGTCTCGGATCGGGACCCCGCTATCTGTCATATTTCAGGTCTGTTATCATTCGAATTTACTGCGTCTTGAACCGAGGTGTTCTCCATAAACTTCTTAAGCTCTTCGTTAAAGCTTAGCAACGAAAGATCGGTCATCCGCATAGGGAAAAGAACGCCGTCGAGATGGTCAATTTCATGTTGTACGACGCGTGCATGAAAATTCGTTGCTTCCCGCTCAATAGGCTGTCCACTAGCCAAATATCCACGATAAATGATGTGGGAATAGCGCGGGACTACCCCTGTAATACCTGGGATTGACAAACATCCCTCCCAACCCATCGCAAGTTCGTCGCTCGCAGGCTCAAACTCCGGATTTATCAGCGCCGTGAGCTCAGAAAAATCTGTTTTAGAGCCCTCTTCGTCTCCTCGTTCACGAGGCGATTTAAAAATGATCGCGCGTTTACCCTCATAGACCTGCGGTGCCGCGAGCCCTACCCCCACCGCATCTTCCATGGTTTCGACCATATCTTGGAGGAGACTCCCGACTTCCTGAGAAGTAGGATCTTGGATCTCGTTTGCCACCTGTAGAAGAACCGGGTGCCCCATACGGGCAATTTTAAGTAGAGTCATCCGAAGGTGCTATCCTAACAAATGTAAAGGTTTATTTATTATGTATACCACCTAAGTAAGGAGATTGCTGCTAGGGACTTTAAAATCAAGTCGTATTTATGCTATAAATTGTGTACTAACCGGTGGAAACGCCGGTTTTCGGCGTTTCTGGAGTGGTAATCCTTACCCCTATAGGCGTACAAACCCGGTCCGTAGAGGGCCATATGCGATCCGACTGGAGATGATGTAACCGTGGAAGTATCTGTAAGAGACAACGATGTAGATCAGGCGCTGCGCGCTCTGAAGAAAAAAATGCAGCGCGAAGGCATTTTTCGGGAGATGAAAATGCGCCGGTCTTATGAAAAGCCGTCGGAACGCCGCGCCCGAGAAAAGGCTGAAGCTATTCGGCGCGCCCGCAAGCTTGAACGCAAAAGGCTGGAGCGCGAGGGCTTCTGACGCTACTTTAAAAGAAAGATTAAAAAAGGCTGCATATCGCGGCCTTTTTTATTGAACTTTTTCAGACTACCATTGTTCCCTCATGGTTATCAGAAGTGATTTTCCACGCTAGGACAATAACTTGGACCGCATCCAATATAAAATTCGGTTGTCATCCAAAATTTTATCAGCCTACCGAGGCTCCGATGACTGAAGAAAACACAGGCCAGATTGAATTCTGGAATAGCGACCACGGGCTCGCATGGGCAAGATATGCTGACACGGTGGATATCATGTTTTCTTCCATTACCGAAGCAGTGCTGGAAGCGGCGCAGATCCGAGCCGGCAACCGCGTGCTCGACTTGGGTTGCGGCAATGGTGGAACCACCCTAGCTTTGGCAGATCTCGTCACAAACACTGGCATGGTGATGGGGATAGATGTTTCCAGACCGATGATCCAGCGTGCTCAAGAGAGATTAGACACCGTCGATCTATCTAACGTCTCTTTAGTGCTGGGTGACGCGGCAGTCTATCCCTTCGCTGATAGATCATTCGACAAACTGGTTTCTCGGCTAGGGGCGATGTTCTTCAGCAACCCCGCGGCGGTTTTCGCTAGGCTCGGACCGACACTGGATAAAGGCGGACGTTTAGCCCTCGGCGTATGGCGCCACCCCAGAGAAAATCTTTGGGCGATGGAACCAGTGGCTGCCGCAAAACCTTTCCTTGAAATGCCACCGCGTCCAGGACAGGAAGAAGCGGGCCCATTCTCTTTTGGTGATCCAGCCCGCGTTCGGCGCGTACTGTCCGGTTCGGGATGGCAGAATATCGAATTAACCCCGCTGGATTTTCAAGTGCCGCTGGGGCGCACCTTGGAAGACGCGTATGCCTTTGTTACGGAAATGGGCCCGCTTTCGGCACCGTTAGGAAAAGCCTCATACGACCAACGCTTGAGAGCAATTAACGCCGTAAATAGAGTGCTGGAAGAAAACACCGGCGACGACGGTGTCGTCCGGCTTGCCGGCGCCTGTTGGATAGTCACGGCGGTGGTGGGCTAAAGTTAATAGTTTCAATCCCCACACCACCGACAAACCTAGCCAAGACATCCCGTGTCTCAGAAAGCTGGATGTTGCTGTCCTCGGTTTCGTTTACGATGATACGATCAATAACGATATTTCTCGCTCGGAGCGCCTCTAGCGCAGTGAGCGCATGGCTCAGGCTACCAAGATAGCTGCCCACCACCAGTATGACGGGAATGTCGAGAGAAGCAATTAGGTCACGTATCGTGCGGGTATCATCAAGCGGCACCATTACCCCGCCCACCCCTTCGATTAACAGGTGTTGACCTTCTCTCTCTGCTCGTTCGATCGAAGCGCGGCAGTACGCGATAATCTCATCAACCGGGACAGTACGATTTTCCAAAAACGCCGCCATGTCCGGTGACAACGGTGCGGTGTAGCGCCAAGGCGAGACACGGTCGATGTTACCCTGCGTCGGATCTTGGCCGAGGGCGGCAATCAACAAGCCGGTATCGCATTCATCCACCGCAGCCAAATCAAAGCCGCTTATCACAGGTTTCAGTACCTGCACTGCCTCTCCCGCAGCCCGATGGTCGCGGATTATTTTTTCACACACGTAGGTTTTGCCTCGGCCTGTACCGCAGGAGGTTACGAAAATCGCCGTCATGTCAGCCATCGGCCATTGGAAATGGGTTTCCGTAATCAAGTTTAAGTGAGTTCACAGCCGCCGCAAGTGCCGTGACCTGCGCCTCGCTATGTTCGGCCGTGAACGTAAACCTCAGGCGCGACGTTCCGGCGGGTACGGTTGGCGGCCGGATCGGGGCGACCAGAAAACCCTCCATTTCTAACGCGAGGGATGCTTCAAGCGCCGCTGAATCCGTACCGAAAATTATAGGCACGACTGGGCTTTCCGGCGCCTCTAGCCCGACGCCATTACAGAACTCTCGCGCCAGGGAGAGCGGCCGAGCGACGCGGCACGGATCCGTTTCAATGATGTCTACGGCCTCGATGGCAGCGGCTATAACTGGGGGGGGTAAGCCAGTAGTATATATTAGACTGCGCGCCCGATTTTTCATCAACTCGATCACCGGCGAACTGGCACAAAGAAACGCTCCGTAAACGCCAACTGCTTTGGACAGTGTTCCCATCTGCAGTGGAATTTCGGGTATTGGGTCGAATTCGAAAGCACTACCGCGTCCGCCACCCAACACACCGAAGCCGTGAGCATCGTCCATCATCAGCCACGCGTCGTGGTCAGCGCACACCCCGGCCAAAATGTCGAGTGGAGCACGGTCGCCATCCATGCTGAAAACCCCTTCTGTGACCACTAGACACGTTCCAGCAGAGGCTCTTTCACGTGTTAAAACATCTGCGAGATCATGCACATCATTATGCCGGAACGTCAAAAATTTTGCCCTCGCGGCTCGCGCGCCCATATTTATCGAAGCATGCCCCAATTCATCGGCTAAGATCAAATCGCCAACACCCGCGAGAGCCGGCAGAATGCCCGCATTGGCCATGTAGCCGCTGCCGAACACACAAGCTGCCTCCGTACCCTTCAGGGCTGCGAGTTTATGTTCGAGTACCGCGTAAAGTGGGTGGTTCCCGGTAATCAACCGCGATGCCCCGGCTCCAGCGCCATAACCTGCGATTGCGGCAGCCGCAGCATCCTTGACCTTAGGATGATGAGACAGTCCTAGGTAATCGTTACAGCAGAACGATATGAGATCGCGCCCGCCGCGCCGAAGACGCACGGAGTCAGTACGTTGCGTCGCGATCAGAGACCGGTGCAATCCACTTGTCATCAGGCGATCGAGTTTCAATTTCGCGAACTTGTCCAGCGATTCGTTGGACATGCGGAATCCTGCTTGTCGTGTCTTTTACCGGCCTTAGTATAGCGGACATGATGATTTTATCCGATTCTTATAAAGAGATGCGCCACGACTGGACCACTACTGAAGTTCGCGCACTAATCTCTGCCCCCCTAAACGATCTTGTGTATGCTGCGCAAACCGTTCATCGCGGACATTTCGATGCCAACGAGGTACAAGTTTCAACTTTGCTGAGTATCAAGACTGGCGGATGCCCGGAAGACTGCGCCTACTGCTCACAGAGCGCCCATAATAAAGCGGATGTCGGTGCCGAAAAGCTGCTGTCCCTGGAAGCGGTACGCGCCGCTGCCCTGCGAGCGAAGGACTCCGGTGCTACACGGTTCTGCATGGGGGCGGCTTGGCGGGGTCCGAAGGATCGAGACATGGACACTGTTTGCGAAATGATCAGCGAGGTTAAATCATTGGGTCTCGAGAGTTGTGTTACGCTCGGCATGCTCGAAGATGGCCAAGCCAAGCGCCTCAAGGAGGCAGGTCTAGATTATTACAATCACAACATAGACACGTCAGAATCATTCTACAGCAATGTTATCTCTACCCGCTCTTTCAATGATCGGCTCGATACACTCGCTCGTGTCCGTGATGCGGGTATCAACGTCTGCTGTGGCGGTATAGTGGGTATGGGCGAAACCAGAGATGACCGAGCTGATATGCTGCAGTCTCTTGCTAACCTAACTGAACATCCGGAGAGTGTTCCGTTGAACATGCTTGTGGCGGTCCCAGGTACGCCGCTAGCGGACATTGAGCCACTCGATCCGTTGGAGCTAGTACGGGCAATCGCTACTGCCCGTATCGTAATGCCGAAATCGATGGTTCGGCTGTCCGCTGGTCGGTTGGAAATGGATGGCGCTACCCAGGCGCTATGTTTCCTCGCCGGCGCAAACTCGATCTTCTACGGCGACACTCTTCTGACCACGGGAAACCCGGCTCAGTACACCGACCAGGCACTTTTCGAGAAGCTTGGCGTCCGGCCAATGCCCACTGACGCTCAGGCAGCGGAGTAAAATCCGCACGTGGGTCGACACCGATGACCACTCCAATTCCTCATCTTTGGCTACCCTATAGTCAGATGCAAACTGTCGCAGCACCTCTAAGGGCGGCACGGACAGTCGGCACGCGCATCATACTGGATGACGGACGTGAGCTGATCGATGCGGTATCATCTTGGTGGACAGCGTGTCACGGTTATAACCATCCACATATCGTGATGGCGATGGAGAAACAGCTAAAGAATATGCCTCATGTAATGTTCGGCGGGCTGGTTCACGAGCCAGCAGAACGACTGGCAGCACGTTTAACGTCGATCCTGCCAGGACCGTTGAACCGTGTCTTCTTCGCCGATTCTGGTTCCGTCGCAGTCGAGGTCGCTATGAAAATTGCGGTTCAGTACAATTTGAACTGCAGCGCTTCAGGGCGAACGCGTTTCCTCAGCTTCCGTGACGGATATCACGGCGACACTATGGCAGCTATGTCGGTTACCGATCCAGACGAGGGAATGCATTCGCTTTTCAAAGGCTACCTACCGGAGCAGATAATCGCACCTATACCTAGAGACGAGAACAGCACCGCCGAGTTCCGCCGCCTGCTAGACATCCACAGAGACGAAATTGCGGCCGTGATAGTCGAGCCGCTAGTGCAGTGTGCCGGGGGTATGAAAATCCATAAACCAGAAGTCTTAAAGTTTATTGCCGATTCAACGCACGATGCTGGCGCACTATTGATATGCGACGAGATTGCCGTCAATTTCTGCCGCGTCGGTACTATGTTCGCTCATACACAAGCAAATATTGCCCCCGACATTATCTGCCTCGGAAAGGCCTTGACCGGCGGCGCTATTAATCTCGCCGCCACGGTGGCAACTGCCGATGTTTTTGAGGCATTCCTGTCCGAAAATGCCGAGGCGGCCTTAATGCACGGACCGACCTATATGGCAACGCCATTAGCCTGCGCCGCTGCAAATGCCTCCCTTGACCTCTTCGAGACTGAACAATACCTGTCGCGGATTTCTGCGATTGAGACACAGCTTATGCGCGAGCTTGCGCCACTTGAGGATCTTCCTAATGTTACCGATGTGCGCGTCAAAGGAGCGATCGGAGCAATCGAAGTAAAAAACATGTACGACCTTGACTGGCTAAAAACGCAATTCGTCGAAACCGGTATCTGGCTACGTCCGTTTGGCAAGGTGATATACACTATGCCCCCCTTCTCTATTACCGCATCCGAATTGTCGTTAATTTCTGGCGCGATGGTGGAAATTCTGCCGCGCTGGGCTCAGCGTTTTCACGGCTAGGAAAATTATAATCGGACGAAGAATTTATATTACCGTAACAGACGGTAGCGGTGAATTTGGAGCTCATGTGTCGCCTTCACCAGCAAAACCTAGCCCTGATGTTTTGATGTTGCATGAAATCTTCGGTATAACTGACTGGATTGAAGAGATTGCAGATTGGTTTACAGGATGCGGCTGCCAAGTGATCTCGCCGGATATGGTCTGGCGGATTAAGCCGGGTTTCGTTGCCAATTACCGGATTCCGGAACAGCGCGAAAAAGGCCTACGCCTTCGGCAACAATCACCGGCCAGAGCTGTTTTCACGGGTTTCGGCCAGGCAGGCACATAAGCGATCGTTCGATCTAATAGATACGCTACGTTAAAGTAAAATACGGATATCAGAACTGCCCTGTAAATATTCTTACACCGTAAGTCTTCTCAATGTGACGTCCAAATCGAAATTTTATCTCTGGCCCGTCCATCGGCGGTTCCTCGATATTGTAGTCCTCGGGCGTAAACGGATCCAATTCCAGCACAACGAAGCGGTGGCCCGTCGCATTGCGGCGAAACGCGGCATCAAAGCCGCCTTCAAGCTCTTCCTGACTCTCGAAGGACCAGATATTCTCTAGACCCATGGATTTAGCCATACCGATATAGTCATTATAAAACTTGTTCGGCAGATCTAGATCTGATGTACCACCATAGACCCGGTTCGATAACAGGATGTGGGTCAGATTGGGCAAATCGAGATCGTGTTCGACCATCAGCATCCCCGGATTCATGGCAAATGCGCCGTCGCCCATAAATGCCCACACCTGGGCCTGCGGCAAACCATAGGCGATTCCAGACGCAAACAGTGTCGACAGACTCATTGATGCATCTAGATAAAAGACCTGATCAGCGTTTCGGGTAACCTCCCACCACATCTGTGATGAATTTCCGGCAGATGTAACGACTAGTTCGTCGGTCCATTGATCGGCTAAGAATTGGAACGCCTCCCGGTACGGTATAGACATTATTCAGGCCTCCCCGCGCAGCACGTCTCGCGTCAAAATTGCCACCGTAGGCCGGCTAACAATGCGTGAGTGATTATAAAGGCGCCTAATCTCAGGTATTTTGTCGGCACTATCTATCAACGTATAAGATAGGTTGATCGCGTCCAGCGACGGCAGAAAATACAAACCGTTGGAGACGTGGAACTTCGCCTTGTCCCCTGGCGCACCACGCAGAGTCGTCAAGATCGTCACAGGAATTTCGTATGTGTAGTTGATCTTGGTTATGGCATAGATCAGGGTCATCAACCCCGATGCGCCCATCACGGCTAGCGATCCTGAACCAGAAAGAAAAGCCCCTGAACACAGTCCCACGGCGGACTCCTCACGGTTAACTAGTATGTGGCGAAACCGGTTATCTTTATCGAAAGTGCGGATGACTTCCGCCATCCAGTTATCGGGAAGGCTAGCGACAAGTTCGACGCCACAACCAGCCGCCTCGTCTGCGATTCGTCGCGCAATTTTATCTTGGCTGGTCACAGGCTTTCCAAGTCGAAACCTTCATAGCCGTTGGCTACGACAATTTGACACTTTTTGACATAGGATGGCCAGCCACCAATATAAGGCGCGAACACGCGCGCCTTGCCTTCTACGTTAGACCCTACGTACCACGAATCGCATTTCACGCGGAGTGATGCGCTGGCCGCGCGGTTTACCTCCTCGACCCAATCTGCCTCCGCCTCCAAAGTAGCGTCGATACGAGTATGGCCCATTTCACGCATGAATTCCAGGCAATCAGCAACCCAATCACCATGTTGTTCAGCGGCGGTCACCATGGTTGCTAGCACCGACGGGCTGCCCGCACTGACCATATTAAACATATTAGGAAAGCCCGAGACCGCCAAACCGATATATGTGCGCGGACCATCGGCCCATTTCTGTTGAATAGACTGCCCGCCCGTGCCGGTGATTTTAATCTTAGTGACTCCGCCGGTCATGGCATCGAAACCGGTAGCATAAATGATCATATCAAGAACGAAGTCTTTGCCAGCAGCTCGAAGTCCTGTCGAGGTCAAACGCTCTATCCCAGAATCGAGGGCATTTACTAACGTGACATTTTCCCGGTTATAGACCTCATAATAATCAGTACCAGAACATAATCTCTTGCAGCCTATTGGTTCGTTCGGTGTCAGCAGATCCGCAATTTCTGGGTCCTTGACTACAGCTCGCATGCGGCTTTCCCAGTAGTCGGCCACTTCGCGGTTGGCGTCGTCATTTGTCAGAATATCGTTGAAAGCACCCAGAAACGGTAGGCCGCCAATTTCCCATTGTTCATCAAGCCGAGTCCTACGGTCTTTTGGCGACAGGTCGAATACCGACTGGTCGTGACGCGGGAATAGGAAAGCAGACTGGAGATCCCAGGCCTTTGCGCGAAAGCCCCTATAATCAGCTTTAATGGTCGCGACGTCATCCTCACCGAGCGGATGATTCTGTGCCTGAACAACGAAGTTAGGCGTTCTCTGATAGACGTAAACATGTTTAGCTTGCTCCGCAATTAGCGGAACGGATTGTACTGCGGACGATCCGACCCCAATTACTCCAATTCGTTTGCCGGCAAAATTAACTGGGTCTTTAGGCCACATGCTCGTCTGATATACCTCGCCGCTAAATTCCTCAGCACCGTCGAACTCTGGCCTGATCGGGACTGAAAGGCATCCAACACTCATGATGAAAAAGCGAGCACTCAACCTTTCGCCACAATCGGTCTCCACCTCCCAAGTATGGCTGTCTTCACCGAAGGTCGCAGCCTGAACCCGGGTTTCGAAGGTAATATCACGTTTTAGGTCGTAGCGGTCCGCAACATGCTCGATATAAGCGAGTATGTCGGGTTGGGCGGCGTATCGCTCCGGCCACTCCCATTCCTGCTGCAACTCCTCGTCGAACTGATAAGAATACTGCATACTTTCTATGTCACAACGTGCGCCCGGATAGGAGTTCCAGTACCAAGTGCCGCCCACACTCGGCGCAGCTTCGAAACACCGGGCCGAAAAACCCTTTTCGCGGAGTTTTATAAGCATATAAAGTCCGGTGAATCCGGCTCCTACGACGACAGCGTCGACATCGGGCTTCACGGCGGAACGAAAGCTATCGTTTTTAGTTATGGTATTCATGACTTTTAAAACGTTTATCGCAACATAATTTAAGATCAGTTTTTCGTTTAGCGTAACCCCTATCTACTAGCCAGTCCTTGCACGATCCAGTCCCTCCGCGTCAATCAGGATGGCAGCAAACCGACACGGTTCGGGCCCGTGATTGACCCAGTTGTGCATTGTTCCCCGCTGTACCAGCACATCCCCAGCATGTAATTGCACAGTCTCCGTATCGAGCACCATATCCATCTCTCCCGACATAACGATTACGTAGTCTATGGTCTCGGTGGAATGTGGTTCCGCAGTGACGCCGGGCTGAATTTCCAAAATGCGGATTAAGGTACCGCGTGAGGGCGGCGGACGACCAACTTCGCGCGCACCAGCATCTTCGTTCCCATCGTAGGATGCCGGCGCGTCGTCAGTCACCCAAATCAGTCTTGAGTCGTGACCTGGACGCCGCGAGACCGCGTTCGAAGCGATATCGTCGATCAAGACTTGGGACCGCCCCTTTGCGTCATGTCCCGTAACGATCCGCCTAACTTCCATGTGGCGCCCCCTATACTTAGTTCACCGAATCTATTTGAATACGTTCGCCATGTCAGTTTGTATTAGTCGGGGCGATCAATGCCGAATTTCCGTAGCGCGGCGGACTGGCGTTTTTCTAAGACGTCGACATTGAATTCTCCGATTAGGTCATTGAACAGGCGATGCCAATTGACCTCCGCCTTAAGATGCAGAAAGACGGATCCGAGGCCGACAGCGGCGCGGTCCATAAGAACGAATTCTCGCGGCGGGGTAACGCCGCCGAGGCGGCGAAGCTCATTATGGACCCTGTTGGCAACCTTAGCACCGTACATGGTCCCATCGGTTTCTTGGATTCTTCGCTTTCGATCCTCCAAAAGCGGGCCGTAAACAAACTCTGCCCAGATGTTAAGGGTGTCTAGAACCTCGGTAGAAAGGTTGGCGAAACCCCAAGTCTCGTATGCATGAACGGCCAGATCCCGGTCACCGGTTTCGAGTGACCGGTAAAGATCGATCACGCCTTTTACGAAACGAGGATCAAAAATCCGGATACAGCCAAAATCCATCAGATTAATAGATCCATCATCCCGAACCGAGTAGTTGCCGAGATGCGGATCACCATGAATAGTTCCAAAATAATAAAATGGTACGTACCAAGCACGAAACATGTTCTCTGCAACCTGATTTCGGTTTTTCAGAGCGGTATCCACCCAGTCAAGTAGTCGCATTCCGTTTAGCCAGGTCATCGTCAAAAGGCGGTCTGTTGAGAGCGCCGGCACTGGCTCCGGCACATGTACTCCGGCTTCATCCTCAAGCATTAGCCGGTAGAGATCGATGTGTTTACGCTCCAAATAGTAATCTAACTCCTCGCGCAGACGGTCGGAAACCTCTCGATGGATGTTTCTGAAGTCGACTGCTTTATCGTAGCGGCTGTAGATCGAGAAAACCATCTTGAGCTGCTTGAGGTCGGCTTCAACTGCAGATTTCATGTCTGGATATTGAAGCTTACAAGCGAGATTACGACCATCGGCGTCAATAGCCCGATGTACTTGCCCCAGAGACGCCGCGGCTGACGCTTGTTTCTCGAAATTTTTGAATTTCTCCCGCCAGTCTTC
>CETH01044347.1_pt1 | contig 20924 bp, 18 predicted proteins | sample 361461 | NCBI WGS metagenome assembly CETH01 (sample SAMEA2622695, study PRJEB7988) | marine metagenome | isolation source: saline water (ENVO:00002010), including
GGTCTGGTTGGGAAAAAAGAGGAGGCTCAAATCGATGTCCGATAATAACAGCTCTGAGCTGAAAAATATTGAAGCTACCCCAGGGTCATCAAAGCCAGATCCGATTTTGAAAGTTGATAATGTCGTTCGCTCTTTCGGTGGGCTACGTGCTGTAGATATTGACCATCTTGAAGTACAACGAGGAATCATCACGGCATTCATAGGCCCCAACGGAGCAGGAAAAACAACCCTGTTTAACCTATTAACAGGTTTTGATAGGCCAGACTCCGGTAAATGGACATTTCATCAGCTTGCAAATGCAAAATCTTGGACAACCGACCTTTCGGGCCTACGCCCGCATCAGATTGCACATAAAGGTATGGTCCGGACTTTTCAGTTAACTAAATCTCTTGCAAAGATGACCGTTCTAGACAATATGCTTCTCGGGGCTGCTGAACAAAAGGGAGAGTTTCTTCGTTATGCTCTTATTCCATCTCGCTGGAAACCTCAGGAGAAAGAGATTCTTATTAATGCTGAGAGTCTTTTAGAGAAGTTTAATTTGTCCCACATGCGTGATGAGTATGCAGCAACGCTTTCTGGTGGGCAACGAAAATTGCTTGAAATGGCTCGAGCGCTGATGTCACACCCGAAATTAATTCTTCTTGATGAACCAATGGCAGGTGTTAATCCGGTACTTGTGGAATCGCTATTGGCTCATATAGAAAACCTTCGAGATGCAGGTGTAAGCGTACTTTTCATAGAGCATGATATGGACGCGATCATGGGAATTTCTGATTGGATAGTTGTTCTCGCCGAAGGGAGAATAATTGCCGAGGGGACACCGAGTGAAGTATCAAAGAATCCAGCTGTAATAGACGCCTACTTAGGTAGTTCGATCGCGGAGGAGCTCAAAGATGTCTGATAGCAACAATCAGGAAGTAGTTCTTTCCTCAAAGGATCTTGTAGCTGGGTATCTTCCAGGAGTTGATATTTTAACTGGTTGTAATTTTGAACTTCATAAGGGTGAATTGGTTGGGATTATCGGGCCCAATGGAGCAGGGAAATCAACTTTAGTTAAAAGCATGTTTGGGCTTGTTGAAGTAAGAAGTGGTGTTGTCGAACTTATGGGAGAAGAAATAACAAATCTTCCAGCTCACCAGCTCGTTGAAAAGGGGGTTGGTTTTGTTCCACAAACAGAAAATGTTTTCCCGTCCTTAACAGTGTCCGAAAATCTTGAAATGGGGGCATACCAACTTCCTAAGAACCTAGTTGAAGAGAGAATTCAGGAAATTGCTGATCTTTTCCCGAGACTTGGAGAGAGAATCCGGCAACGTGCTGGACTTCTTTCAGGTGGTGAGCGACAGATGCTTGCGATGGGAAGAGCTCTGATGATGCAACCGACCGTACTTCTTCTTGATGAGCCTTCTGCAGGTTTGTCTCCAGCATTACAGGTAGAAGTATTCGAAAACGTGACATCAATTAATGAGACTGGGGTCTCAATCGTGATGGTTGAGCAGAACGCTACTAGATGCCTCAAGATAAGCGATAGAGGTTATGTCTTAGATCAAGGAAAGAATGCGTACGATGGAACCGGAGAAAATCTTCTTAACGATGAAAACGTCATCAAACTTTATCTTGGGACCTTAGCTCAATAGTAAGCTAATTCGCTTTTAGAAAAGTTAGTTCGTGTATTCGTTCAGCAAATCTTCTATTTGTATTACGTAGCCTGAGTAGAATGGGCCAAATTCTGCATATTCTGCAGATGCTTCATCAAAGCGCATAGTGTAGACAACGTCTTTGAGATCATCAGGGTGAATACAGAATAACGTAACTCCCCATTCATAATTATCCACTCCAGTTGAGCCAGTAATGACCTGCAGAACGCGCCCTGAGAATTTTCGTCCTGAAGCTCCATGCTCATACATCAGGTCTTTTCTTTTTTCAAATGGTAATGTGAACCAATTCTGGGTTGGGTTTCTTCGTTTAGTCATTGGATAAAAGCACCATGCTTTCTTATCCTCAGGCGGTAGTTCAGGGTAAAGCCTTGCGTTACGCATTTCTTCTGGAACACCTTGGGCGTATTCAGAGATTTCGGTTAGGGAAACATATGAATCAACTAGGTCTAACCCAGCTGCACTCAAGTTTGTTTGAAACTTTCGTAGTTGAACCCAATCTTCACTTAGAACCATAAAGGCAATATCTGCTTTATGACCAAGAATGGATACTGTTACTACTTGCATCGAAGATTCAAGTGCATCTTGGACTATTTCTTCGATCTTGTGCTTATCGATTTCGTTTTGAATCTTGCAAAAGAGATGAAGGACGCCTAAACCTTCAGCTATTCGGAGAGAGTTACTTTCCATGATTAAAGTCTAGGGTAGAAACCTCGTACCGGTTCAATTACCTATAGAGATATAGACCTATTAGAAATCCATGTCTGGCATACCAGCGGGGGCTCCAGCCTCTTCGGGCGCATCAGCGATCACTGCTTCTGTTGTTAAGAATAATGCTGCGATCGATCCGGCATTCTGTAGCGCTGATCGGGTTACCTTCGCTGCATCAATAATTCCAGCTTCGACTAAATCTTCGTAATCTCCACTGGATGCGTTGAGCCCATTTGCTCCTTCGAGGTTTCGGACTTTCTCAACAATAACTCCGCCTTCTAGACCTGCGTTGATTGCAATTTGATTAAGAGGAGCTTCTAATGCTTTAGCTACTAGACGAGCACCAGTCGCTTCGTCAGGATTGTCAATCCTCTCCACTGTCTTTAAGACTTCTGCTTGGGCACGAAGCAGCGTTACCCCGCCTCCAGCAACAACACCTTCTTCTATAGCGGCTTTTGTCGTTGAGACAGCGTCTTCGATGCGATGCTTTTTCTCTTTAAGTTCAACTTCCGTAGCTGCGCCTACTTTCAAAATAGCCACGCCTCCCGATAGTTTCGCTAAACGCTCTTGTAGTTTTTCTCTGTCATAATCCGAATCAGTATTTTCAATTTCAGCTTTAATCTGAGCTATTCGGCCATCAACATCTTCTCGGTCGCCTGAACCTTCAATGATCGTGGTCTCATCTTTTGTTATTACCACTTTGCGGGCTTGACCAAGTAAATCCAAGGAAACTGATTCGAGTTTAAGTCCAACTTCTTCGCTGATAACTTGTCCACCGGTCAAAATAGCCATATCTTGCAACATAGCTTTTCGTCGATCGCCAAATCCAGGAGCTTTTACACTTACTGATGTGAATGTTCCTCGGATCTTGTTCACTACGAGCGTGGCTAGAGCTTCTCCTTCGACGTCTTCAGCGATTATCAAGAGTGGTTTTCCAGATTGCATTACTTTCTCAAGAACAGGGACGATATCTCGAACTGCAGAAATCTTAGAACCGACAAAGAGAAGGTACGGGTCTTCCAATACTGCTTCCATACGTTCTGGATCAGTAACAAAATAGGGAGAGATGTAACCTTTATCGAAACGCATACCTTCGACAAAATCGAGATCCATTCCGAAGGTTTGAGATTCTTCTACTGTGATAACGCCATCTTTTCCAACTTTGTCAATTGCTTCGCTGATTTTTCCACCAATTTCGGTATCGGCTGCTGAGATTGCAGCGACGTTAGCTATCTGCTCTTTGTTGGAGGAGACATCCTGCGATTGGCCCTTAATGGATTCAACTGCAGAAACAACACCAGCTTCAATTCCTTTCTTTAGTGACATTGGATTGGCGCCCGCAGCAACATTACGGAGTCCTTCGCGCACCATGGACCAAGCTAAAACCGTTGCTGTTGTGGTTCCATCTCCGGCAACATCATCAGTTTTTTTCGCAACTTCCTTCACTAATTCAGCGCCGATCCTTTCGTAAGGGTCTTCGAGGTCGATTTCTTTTGCAATAGAGACGCCATCGTTTGTTATTGTGGGTGCTCCCCATTTTTTATCGAGCACAACATTCCTGCCTTTTGGGCCAAGGGTTACTCTTACTGCATCCGCTAGGGTATTCATCCCAGTTTCAAGTCCACGTCGGGCTTCTTCATCAAATGAAATGATCTTTGCCATTGAATTTCTCCTGTTTGGCTTCTTTTTATATGAACAAAATACTTACAAACTTTATTCCCTTTTGATCATTATTTTTTTGATCATGATGGAAATGATTAAGCGTTAGTAATGGTACTGAAACTCGGAAATGATTCCGACTTGCTATAAAAAGATCTTTACGAAATATGGACTATCGACCACCTGCGACAGCAGGAATAATTGAAATCGTTTGTCCATCAGTTACAGAAGTTTCTAAAGCTTTAAGGAACCGTATATCTTCATCCTCTACGTATATATTGACAAATCGGAGAAGATTTCCATCTTCGTCGATAAGTCTTCCTTGAAAATCAGGATAACTTTCACAAATCTCATCAATAATCTGAGAGACTGTTCCTTCTTTGGCACTTACTTCAGCTTCACCGGAAGTCAAAATGCGTAAGGTCGTTGGAATACGTATAGTTACAGCCATAATGTGAATTTATCGGAATTCGTTCTCTTTGCTCCAGATAAATTTCGATTTTTAGTTATTGTTTTATCAAGAGTAAAAGATTATGGTGCAACTCGGCCGATAGGCCTCTACGGTAGGCGGAGTGAAACTTCATGGCGTCATTAACGCTTCTCATGACTCTTTAGCTGAATTTTCGATAGCTCTTACTGTTGATGAAGCTCTTTCACGGGCAAAGGAATTAATTCAGCATGGATGCGTAGGTATTGACCTAGGTGCAGCAGGATCAACCCAATACGCCGATCGAGTAAATACAGATGAGGAGTGGGGACGACTAGAAGGAAAAATTGAAGCAATATCAGCTTTAGGTATTGAGCTCTCAATTGATACTTGGAACCCAGAAATTATGGAAAGAGCTCTTGATGCTGGAGCGAATTTTATGAATGCATCTGATGGCCTTCAAAATCCATCGATGATCGATCTTGCAGCTGATAGGGAAGTCCCAGTGGTACTTCCCTTCTTAAATGGAAACGATCCTAAAAGTTTAGAATTCATTTCTGGAGATCCCTTAGAAACTATTCTTCCTTGGTTTGAGAAGACGTTAGAAAAACTTGAGAAATCTGGAATTAAAAAAAGCCAGCTAATTCTTGATCCTGGAACTGGATTTGGACCTGCTGACTGGGCTTGGGAAGAGCGGTTTAAGTTCCAAGAGAGAATTTATCGAAATCTTGACCGGCTTCGTGTCTTCGAGTTACCAATTTATATCGCGTTGCCGTGGAAAATGGAGGACGGTAGGAGAGAATTGCTCGATATCCTTTTAGAGGTTGGATTTGACTACGGTCGTACCCATGTTCCTAAACAGGTTCTTGATGCGAGTAGGGAAATTTTAGATAAATAAACTTGCGCTGCTTCGGAGTATCTCTGTTATCCGGTTAGAGTTTGTCTTCACGTCGTATTGTGACAGCTGAGTATTCAAGATGATGCGGAACAGGAGGACGTAATTTTTTAATGGTGATATTGACAGCATTAACGAGATCGATTTTAAGGGTTTCTTCCGCTATGCGTTCCGCAACTCGTTCAAGAAGGAAATGTTTTTCGTTAGTGATGATAGAGACAATGGTTTCAGTAACTTCTGCGTAATTTACTGTGTCATGCAGTGAGTCGGTTTTTCCGGATATCGATAGGTCACTCTCAACAGTTATATCAACTTCAAATGGTTGGGCACGTTCCTGCTCTTCGGTTAGTACACCTATTGTTCCTAAGGCTCTAATACCTTTTAGTTCTATTCGATCAGTCATACGTACCTCACCATCTTGATTGTATGCTATCTGTCTTTTTCCCAGTTGGAGACGGCCTTCTTCGCAACGTTCTCTAATGATTTTTGCGTTTGAGAAATCGCGGATTCCGCACCCACCTCATCCTGAAGCCCGTATATTGGAGCCGAATAGGGAAGTGATTTTTCAAAGTTTCCCGCTATTACTATTGCATCGGTTTTTGTTTCATCTGCGAGTTTCAACACGCCGCCAACAACTTTGCCTTCGAAACTTGATTTATCTACGTTTCCCTCTCCAGTAATAACAAGGTCAGCGTTTTCTATTAAGTCCAAAAGCTCTACTTCCTCGGAAACAGCATTAAATCCGTTCACCAAAGATGCTCCGACCGATGCTAGACCTCCAGCTAAACCTCCAGCTGCTCCAGCCATATCCATCTGAAGAACATCAACTCCCCGCTCTTCTAGGTAGATCTGCCCAACTCTCTCTAGACGACGTTTTAGGAACCGTACCTGAGATGGGGATGCACCTTTTTGAGGCCCGAAGGTTTCTGCAGCTTCGACAAATCGTGTTGCAACATCGCATGCAACGGTTATTGTTACTTCGCGAAGTCTCTCTAAAGGGTATAAAGCTTCGAGAGCCCCTAAACCGCCATCTGTGGTTGCTGACCCGCCTGCCCCAACGATAATATTTCTTGCTCCTCTTTCAATTGCTATGGCAATGAGCTGACCAGTACCGATTGTGGATGCAGCTATTGGGTCATTGTCTTCTAATCCCCCAGCTAATGTCAGTCCAGATGCTTGAGCCATTTCAATAATTGCCGTATCTCCATGCAGTCTCCACTGAGCACTAACTGGGCTACTAAAAGGACCTAAAACAACGTCGGTGCGATTTGATCCTCCAAATGCCTCAATTGTTCCTTCTCCCCCATCAGCAAGGGGTTGGATAATGACTTCATGGTCGTCGCTAAGAGCAGCTCTAATAGATTCAGCTACAGTTTGAGCTGATGCTGTCCCTTTAAATTTATCTGGAGCAACAAGAATCCTCATCAGAGGCCTCCAGTATCACTCTTCAGGTGGATACAGGTCAGACCCTAAAAGAACCAGAACATTGGCTTCAGCTAGATCTTCAACAGGGAGAGCAGCTGGCATTGGAAGAACGTTTGCTGAATCAACGCCAATTATTAAGCCAACATTTCTAGCATCGAGTTCATAGCCGTTCGCATAGTATACGAAGGAGAAGTCCGGCACTTCTTCAGTTGCCGCATTTACAGCTGGCAAACCGTTATAGCCTTGATCAGAAATCAGTACTTCTCGTATTGCCCCAGCAGCACCGGAAATTTCTGTTCCATTAGCTACAAGGACTCGGACTTCTGCAGGTGGGTGAAGGACAGACTCACTACTCGGAACAGGTTCACTTTGAACTGGAGTACTATTTTGCCCAGTAGTAGTTTCTTCAGCCGCTACTTCCTCTTCCTCAACAGATTCCTCTTCTTCAGATGTAGTAGATAGCTCATTTGACTCTTCGGCGTTCTGGGTAGCTGGAAGAGACTCGACGTTACGTGATGTATCACTGAAACCTTCACTTAGGACGATGATACCGATGGCGACAAAAACACCAAGAAGTAGTACTCCCTTCCCTGCAATATTCATGCCAAGCAACTCCTGATATCTTGTCCGTAACCTTATATATATTAAAACCTTCGGATAGATTTAGCGAATTGGCGAATGAATCTGGGGAATACCGTATCGAATAGATCGACGTTTTGTTCTTAATTTACGTAATCTGAGGACTAAAAGAGGGTCATACTCCAAAGCTTCAGCACTATCCAATAATGAGTCCCGTATCTGGTAATAACGTGAAGGTGAAATCCCAAATCTTTCCCTGATAGCACTTTCTTTGGATCCAGTAACTTCCCAGGGTGTTCTCTCAAAGTCAAGAATGGCTGTTTCTCTGTCAGTAAGTTCCACTCGATTATGGTATACCGCACTTGTCAATTAGGTTGCGATAGGTCAAAGAGCAAACTGAACAGGCCCTAAACCAAAAATAAAACTATCGGTCACGCCATGTTTGGCGAGTCACTCGCCAACTTGTCAGCCCTCAATGAAGCAGCCTCCAAAACCGAAGCCTCCGTCTGAACCTTTGGATCAAGTTCTGCGGCTACCTGGCCGTCCCGAAGTACGAGTATTCTGTCACTCACGGCTAGGAGCTCTTCGAAGTCAGAGGAGATAACGATGATTGCCGTTCCATCAACCGCTAGATCGGCAAGTAACAAGGCAATCTCCTCACGCGTCTGGATATCCACACCTTGGGATGGTTCATCTAGGACAAGGATCTTCATCTCGCGCTGAAGTGCTCGACTAAGAACAACCTTCTGTTGGTTGCCGCCTGATAATGTTCGGGTCCGCCGTTGAGGTGTTGGTGGCTCGATACGTAACCGGTTGACCTCTTTGTGTGCATGCTCCACGCCCATCCGAGTCGATAACCACGTTCCAAAGCGCCGAAACGATCCAAGGATTGGTAGTCCAATATCTTCCCACACATCGAACGCAGGAAAGAGGGCGAGAGCCTGCCGGTCTTCAGGCACATACCATATCCCTGCGCCATTTGCAGACCTTGGGTTGTCAAGCTTGACTTCTTTATCGGTAACGCGGACCGTTCCGGTATAACTACGTTCCAACCCGCCGAGAACTCGCGCAAGGCTACTTCTCCCACTCCCTACGAGTCCAGCTAGTCCAAGTATCTCGCCCTCGTGTACCGTCAGGTCAACGTCTTTAAGCTTCTCAGTATGAAGTTGCTCAACCTGAAGTACTGGCGAACGTAGGATCTGCGACGGTAGCTTCTCCTGAGAGGGCTGCTCTTCAAATATAGGCTGCGTCGCTCGAACCGTGCCCTCGGTATGACCAGTCATCGCCCCCACCAACTCAGCTCGGGAAACGACTTCGCTCGACTTGTCCATGACCACTTGGCCCGCCCGTAGCACGATGAGGCGATCTGCGATTTCATAGACCTCTTCTAGACGATGTGTGATATAAATGACGCTCAGTCCTTGCTCCCGCCATCCGCGAATCAACTCGAATAGGGTGACCGCTTCTTGTGAAGTAAGCGAGGCTGTTGGCTCGTCGAGAATGACCATTCTGCCGGGCTGGTCTACGAGGCCTCGCGCAATTGTTACCATTCGCTGATGGCTGACACTCAAGTCCCCTGCCTTTGCGTCAACATCCACGGCGAGCCCAATTCGCTCAGTAGCCGCAGCCGCACGAGAGTTCATGGCCCGCTTATCGATTATTCGCCCAATGGTTGGAACATCGCCTAGTCCAAGACAGATGTTTTCAGCAACCGATAACCCAGGGAAAATATCCAGCTGTTGGTGCACGGCAATGATGCCTGAATCGACAGCATGCCTCGGCGACGCGAGAGTAACTGGGCTTCCATCAACGAGGACTTGGCCAGACGAAGGTCGGACCGCTCCTGATAGGACGTTGATGAGGGTGCTTTTCCCAGCGCCATTTTTTCCCACCAACCCGGTGATCGTACTGGGTGCGAACGTGAGCGAGACGTTGTTAAGCGCAAGGGTCTCGCCGAATCGTCGAGAGAGATCCCGAACTTCGACACCTGTCCGATTGCTTTGGACTACGTTAGTCACAGCTTCCACGTTGCTAGTATCGGCTCTCACGTGGCGCAAGAAGAATTGCCAGAGCGAGCACTCCACCCGAAAAGACATCGGATGACCAGCGAGGGACCTGATTGATCACCAGACCAGTAGACACCATCTGTAAGAGGACCGCTGCTACTGCCGTTCCTGCAACGGTGAACCGCCCGCCGCCGCTTAAGGCTGAACCTAGGAAGACTGCCGCGAAAGCTGGTAGTAATAATGGGGCGCCCGCGTTCACATAAGTTTGGCCAGCTCGTGAGAAAATAAGCACACCTGCAAGAGCTGCAATAACCCCTGAGGTTACGAGGCCCACCATGCGCAGCGATATAACGCGCATACCACCCACCATCGCTGCGGACTGATTTTCTCCTACAGCAAGCATCCGCCGGCCACTAACCGTATGCCCCATCCAAACGTGAAGGATCAGTACAAGACCGGCCGCAAACAGAACGGGCGAACGAAAGCCAAAGAACTCGCTCTGTCCGAGCTTGAGGTAACCTTCCTCGAATCCGGTATAAATCGTTTTACTTCGTTGGACTGCGGTTCCGAGCCCTACCAGAACCGACGATGTTGCGAGCGTGATTACGAACGAAGAGGCTCGGAGACCCGCTACCAGAAAACCGTTTAGAACACCGACGAGTAAGCCAGCGAGCAACGCCGTTAGCACCGCAAGCTCCCAAGGCCAACCGTAGTTAGCTTGCAGCGCAGCGGCCAAGGCTCCAGAGAACGCCACATTCCCTACTGGAGAAAGATCGAAGTCATTCATCACTAGGGGAACCGTAATTCCTGCCGCGACAATCACTGTGAGAGAGGAACTGGAAAGAATGTTCCTGAAATTGTCCGCAGCGAAGAACCGCTCTGGCTCAAGGATGGTGAACAGGACGAATACAGCCACAAAACTAGCCCAGACTGCGTATTGCCTAGCGTGTAAGACGAGCCGGAGCCACCCTTTTGGAGACGACCGGAAGGAAGATTCCGCGTTGTCCTCTGAGTTAGCTTGACTATCGCTCTCGCTACTCGCACCGTTGCTTACAAATGTCATTAGTCCTCGCTCTTCCTATCTGGGTAATGTGAATTAGATCAGCGGCCTTCTTGACCGCTTCCAAAACTGATCGGGCCCCGCGTGACCGAGTAGCGGTCAACACGGGACCCTTTCGAAGTAAACTATCCGAGGCCGTACTCCGCCGTCCACTTGGCGGTGAAGAACTCGACGAATCCTGTAACGGGCGTCTCGACGACGTAGCCAGGACGCATCTCGTAGTTGGGATCAATGTTGTCGGCAGTTATGAGCTTGTACTCAAAGAAATGATTGTACTGATGCCAATCGACATCGTTCATCTCATTGCCTCTTGCAAGATGGTCAAGCCATATGTCAACCGCAATCCAGCCGGACGCATCAATTCGTGGATCGACAACAGCTGCGACCTTACCAGCTTCGATCAAGCTTAAGACTGACGGAGAGCCAGACTGTGCTGACACTATCTTCACTTCAGTACCTGTGACACCGAGTTCATCCAAGGCCGAAACGGCTGCCGGAATCATGAAGTCGCCCAGTGTGTAGATCACGTCGATATCCGGATTGGCCGTCACAATACTGAGGACCGCAGATCGGATATCTTCGTTCGGGTTAGCAAAATCTACCTCGTGCCGAGCAACAATTTCGATTCCATCCCACTCTTCTAGCATTTTCTCGACAGTCGCGACTCGCTGGAATAGCGAGAGGATCTGTGGAAATTCAATAACCGCAATCTGGCCTTCAGGAGCATTCGGATTCTCTTCGTAAAGCATGTCGATGATGTACTGACCTGCTAATGCAGCCTGAGCGTAGTCGCTCGGCACTGGGCTTGCAGCAACCAGATCATTCTTCCGAACAGTTCCACACATATTGATGAAAGTTACTCCTTCATCGGCAGCACGTTGCAGCTGAACCGCGATAGCTCCGGGCTCGACAGAGATACCGAAGATCACGTCATGGCCTTCACCCAGCAGAACATCCATTCCTTCAGCCATCGTTTCAGGGACGCCGGCTCCATCAAATTCGCTTGGGGTTACCCCTACTACTTCTAAGGCGTCAACCAGAGCGAAGCCACACCGTTGATCGGACTCAGCGGCTTCAACTACATGAAGAATACCCGCAGAAAATGGAGGTACTTCCGCTGCAGAGCCGGCGGCTGCCGTTCCTCGTAAAGCCCAGTCCGATTCCTGCGTGAGAACCACAGTGTCTTCTCCTCCAGCCTCAGTAGAAGCCGAAGAGTCTTCAGAAGCCGAAGAGTCTTCACTTGAACTGGCACTTGAACTATCATCGTCACCGCTCGAACAACTCGAAGCGATCAACGCAAAAATTACTGTAAAAATTACTAATAATAACTTGGTATTAGATCTACCAAACATGTTTAATTTCTCCTTTTTTCGTTTTTTTTTTTAGCTCTTTCTCTTACGGATTTTTTTAATCACGATTTTTTATCATGTCACAAAGTGGGTATCGCCCTCTTGCGTAAGCATGCTATAGGTCCATGGAGTACGAACTTCTACCACGCCGTCAGCTTGGGTGCCGACAATTCCCTGACCTCGAGGACCTAGAGCCAACGCATTGTCGGGCAGGCTTTCATCAACCTGAGCCCACCCACGCAAGTGAGCGCCGCGATAATTCACTAACTCGAGCACATCGCCATCAGACACGTCGAGAGCATGAGAAAGCCCCAAGCCTACCGGTACAATCCGACGTAGCTCAATGTCGTAATCATCATCGTCAGTGCCAGCGATATCAGCGATAACCTTTAACCCGTTCATCTCTTCTCGCAGCGTATTCGTAGCCTCAACATCGATGCGGTGCTCATCGAAGATAACTCCATAGTCCGTGCGAGCACCGTCGACGCTAACATAACCGTTCCTAAAATCCGCAAGGACGCTTGCAGGATCTCGCAGTAGAGGGTCTCCGTAGCCACCCCCTCCTGCAACGAGATAAAGGATCACATCATCGGGTATCAGGCGAACGCCTCCAGCCTTCAGTGGCAGTTCCGACGTGACGATTGGTTTACCGTCTCTAACAACGCCGATCCAGTTAAGGGACCCAGCCCATCCACCGCAGAGCCCTGGACGAGGGAGAACAGCGTCGGTGCCCAGCACGGCGAATGTCGACTCTTGAGTGACCTTCCATGCACGTCGGATCCCGTTCCCGCCGCGCTTCAACCCTGGCCCGCCGCTGTCGGGGTAGATGTCGTTCGCCAAGCTGACAATGGGATTCATGCTTTCCAGTCGCTCGAGAGGCCAAATAACAGGAATGTCACCAATATGCCACTGGTAGCAATTTAGGCTCCCGTCGTTCTCTTGAGTTGCGCCCCAGCCGCCACAAGGAAACTCATAGACAATCCAATACTCGTCCTGACGGTACTTGCCTCCCATACCGCCGATGTTGGTTTGGTTAGCACTCGAGGTCGTAAGTCCTGAGACTTCATCAGGCATAACCTGCGATAGGCACCCTTGGATGCAGCCGTGGATGGGCCCAAACATCACCGTCGCGTAGCCGTTAATCGGGACAGGAAACTTCGAGTTCACCACAGATGCCTCTGGCGCGTCGATGGTGAAGGCTCGAGCTGCGCCGAAGTTAGACACACCACCGGGCGAGAGGTAAGTATCAACGACGTCAAACACCGCCGCCCATGTGTTGGTTAAAGCGCAGTTGGCAACACCATCTATTTGCGGTGAGGTGCCGGCAAAATCAAAGTTTAAGCTATCCCCGTCAACCGTCATCTTGCAACGAACTGCGACTGGCTGAGGCCAGTTCACTCCGCCATTCTCAAGGTAGTCCTCAAAGTAGTACTCACCGTCGGGTAATGCCTTGATCGTTGCACGAGCCTGTTTCTCCGTGTTTTCCAGGATTAGATGGACACATCTGTCTACAGTATTTGAGCCATAACGGTCGTAAAGTTTTTCGATACTTTCTTTGGCAATTAACGTGGTGTTCGACTGGGCGAGAAAAACACCCTTAGCTTCAAACGGTTGACGAAGGTTTGCTAGCAAGATCCGCAAGAACTCCTCGTTGAGTTCACCATCGCGTCGCACACGTACCGCTGGAACGCGAATGCCTTCATGGAAGATCTCGGTGCATTCACCACTTGCACTACCCGGCACGGTGCCGCCGACATCGCCGTAGTGAGCTCCAGCGGCTATCCACAGCCGAAGCTCACCATCAATGAACAGTGGGGTCAGGAGCGTCGTGTCGTTGAGATGAGCGCCGGCCTCCCAGGGGTCGTTTAGCCAGAACTGATCCCCTGGCTGGATGTCATCGTCATAGGCACGCCTGACAGCTGATACGGCGTCCACGCAGGCGAACATGTGGAATGGAACATCGACGTTGATCGCTACGATCTCACCGATGCTGTTGGTGATCCCACAGAAGAAGTCGTGGGTCTCAGTAAGGATTGGCGAGTATGCCATTCGCAGGAAGGTCGAGCGCATCTCCCGCACCACGTAGTGGAGGTCTGCGCCTACCACCTCGATAGTAATTGGACTTGGTTCCCCAACCTCTTTATTTTGATCTTTAACTTCCATTCTCTCTTCTCTTTCTTTTCTTTCTATCAGATAGACTCAATACATTCGTTAGTAAGCTAGTCACCTACTTGGCGCTCCATGATCAGGCTTCCAACATTATCGATCCGTGCATTCCAGTCTGGGGCGATGACCACGGTCGAGTCGTATTCTTCGACAATAGCTGGACCTTCAATCTCGTCGCCTGCTTTCAGCGTCAACCGCTGCAACACCGGGCATTCGCGAAATTCACCGTCAAAATACACCTGCCTGGTGGTCGTATAATCGGGCTTAGCCGGAGATTGTTGTTCAAGTGCACGAGCCAAGTCAGGCTTCGCTGTCCTGCCGATAGCGACCACTCGAAGATTGATCAACTCTGCGAACTCAGGCTCTCTGCGAAACCCGTATTTACCCTCGTAGAGATTACCGAAATCAGCCGCCAGCTGGTCGTAGTCTGTAGCCGGTGACTTCGCGACAACCTCTTCTTCGTATACCTGTCCCGCGTATCGCATCCCGAATCGATACTCAATGTCAATGTCTGTCTCGTTCAACCCTTCGGCCTTGAGTATGTCGCGAGCCTTATTACCCATAACCAGAAGTTGTGAACCGACATCTTCGAAGTCGACTGCGGATAGCGGGCGAAGATAAGGCTGCACCATGTCCCGTCGGGGATCAGCCGCCAATAAGCCCAATGCCGAGAAGATTCCGGCATTTCGCGGAACCACGACCCGTGCCATGTCCAGCCGGTCGGCGACAGCTATGGCATGAAGCCCGCCAGCTCCACCAAACGCGACGAGCGCCAAGTCAGCTGGGTGACTTCCCCGCTCTATCGACACCTCACGGATCGCGCCATACATGTTCGTGTTACAGATATCGATCACACCAGCGGCCATCTCATAGATGTCACTCATCCCGACTTCAGCAGCAAGACGCTGTGCAGCGTCCTCCGACAACGTGCGGTCAAGTGCTACTTCACCCCCAAGCAAACCAGTCTCACCGATTCGTCCCAACAGAAGGTTGGCATCAGTTACCGTGAAGTCGTTACCTCCCCTTCCGTAGCATGCCGGACCAGGATCCGCCCCTGCGCTCTCGGGGCCCACGCGAATCGTGCCGTCAGGCGTACTCATCGCTATACTTCCGCCACCGGCGCCTATGGATCGGACGTCAAGATGCGGTAATGCAATCGGGAACGCCACCAGCACTTTGGTGGCTGTGATCTGCGGCCGGTAGTCCTCCACGAAACCGACGTCCGAGCTCGTCCCGCCCATGTCGAAGGTCACCACGCTGGGAATGTTGCCAAGCCGAGCGATGTATGCTCCGGCGCTGACGCCACCTGCCACAGCGCCGAAGAGAAGGCGCATCGGTTCTTCCAAGATGGCGTCACGGCTCGCAATGCCGCCAGCTGACGTCATATAGAGGACTTTATTGGCGTAGCCGCGTTCGCCGAGAGCAGCTTCTAGCCGGTTGACATATTCCGCGATCATCGGAGCAATGAAGGCATTGAACACCGTAGTGATGAATCGAGGGTACTCGCGGAACTCTGGGTTAACCGACGAGATCGAGATCGCGACGTTCGGTAGATGCTTAGCCAACACGTCAGCGGCGCGGCGCTCGTTTTCAGGATTCATATAGGAGTTCAGAAAACAAACAGCAACGGCCTCAAATTCCAATTCTGCGAGCGTCTCTGCGAGCTGCTCAACCTCGGAATCGTTTACCGCAACGGTCACTTCGCCATCGCCAGACGTTCTCTCGTCGATCGTAAAGCGCTGCTCGTGGGGAACGGGGTAGGGCGGGGTCCGAACCCAACGGTGGTCATAAATTCCACCGGTGTATCGGAGTGTGTCTCCGATCTCGATGTGATCACGAAAGCCCTTGGTCGTGACAATCGCGGTCTTTGCGCCCGCCCGCTGAATCACAGAGTTCAAAGCAACTGTCGTACCATGAATGATATTGCCAACTCGGGAGAGCTCGACGTCTTCTAGACCTGCAAGCACGGCAGCTGCCACGTCTGACGGAGTCGAAGAAACCTTCTTGACCCAGTGATCTCCAGATTCGCGATCGAAAAATGTGAAGTCCGTAAATGTACCGCCTACATCTACTCCTACGTCAATCATAAGTTGTCCCCCCGTCAATCATAAGTTGTCCCCCCGTTCAAACTAAGTTAAAACGCAACGACCTTATGGAATAAGGCCAACCTCTGGTTATGATATAACAGATTTTAAAATCTATTATTCTGATATATTTTTTTAAGATCCTATATCGACACAAACGATCATGCAAGATAAAATTTCGAAATGTTTCGCACTATAAATCGGATACATCTTCCAACATCGCTACGGGCAGTAATCAACCTGAATCTTGAAGGTTCAGTCGTGTTCCGACACGAGGGGAGATAGTTCCCGTGGTCGACGAACATACACACCAAGAGGGACTGATGCCTTAGAGGCCTATCCCGAAATCAGAAATCCTAAGGAGTCATGCAAATGCCAATAGATATGAAAGACGAGATCAACGAGCTACGAGCTCGCCTGCAGTGCCTCGAGGACCGTGAAGAGCTCCGAGCCCTGGTAGCCCGCTATGGCCGAGCCGTCGACGACCGCGATTGGGAGTCCCTCGCCGACCAGTACACGCCCGACGCTATATTCGACTCCGTCGGTGAACCTGCAGTAGGGACCGATGCCATCATTGAATATTACAAGGAACGCACTAGCGCATACGCAGCCTCGTATCACTATCCCCACTCTCACGAGATCACGTTCAACGACGATGGCACAGCCGCTGGGGTGGTGTGCGCGCACGCCGAGCTCACAATCGAGGGAGAGACCGTTTTTGTTGCCTTGCGGTACCTCGATGACTACCGTCTCGTTGAAGGAAGATGGCGGTTCTTCGAGCGAGAGGCGCGTATATTGTATGTGCTGAAGTTGTCTGAATTGCCCACCGGCTTCGGTGACAGGATGCGCATCCGTTGGCCCGGGGTCGCTCCCCAGCCCGCCCAAATCGGCGCCGATATAGCCAGCGGTCGAACGCCAGAACCTCGATGACCAGATAAAGCGCACATCACGGTTGATATGCGACGCTTCGAAAGGGCACATCCCTAACATCTGATGAACACCGCTAAGAGTTTGACCGAAGTAAGTCTTAGATCCCTCATGTCTGCGATGCCATGAGTGTTGAAACCCTGAACATTTATTTGGTAAATTGTGTCAGTATGTTGGTGTGATTAAGCACCAGACTTGAAACAATTTCGTCTGAGTCAGGGCTTTCAACCCTTTAACCTACAGTTAGTGGAGCCGGGTGTCGGAATCGAACCGACGACATCTTCTTTACAAGAGAAGTGCTCTACCAACTGAGCTAACCCGGCGTGTCTTTAGTCTACGAAAATTCGATACCTATCACCATATTTTATCATCGTCGTCTTTGGGCAATCTCAAAGCAAGCGATGGCAGCTGCTACAGAAACATTTAAAGACTCAATAGATCCAAATACTGGGATCTTTGCTAAAAGATCACACCTCTCTCGAGATAGTCTTCCCAGACCTTGGCCTTCGCTCCCTAAAACAAGCGCGAGAGGCTCGTCAGCCACTCCTAATTCATAAATCTCGGTTGGCGCATCTGAATCTAAACCAACCGTCCAAACTCCCTTTTCCTTTAAAAGAGATAATCCTTTGGGAATTCCACTGACTGACCCTATCGGGAGGTGCTCGATTGCTCCTTGAGCAGTTTTCGCTACTGTCGGTGTAATCTTTGTCGATCGATGCTTTGGAAGTAATACGCCTGTTACCCCAGCACATTCAGCACTCCGTAACATGGCACCTAAATTTCTTGGATCAACAATGCCATCCAATACTAAAAGGAATGGTTTCTTTCTTGTTGAAAGAAGATCATCTATTCCAAGATTAGGCAGTGGTTCTGCATATGAAATAACTCCCTGGGGGCTATCTGTTGTAGCCAGCTGATCAAATTTCGGCCGTGCTACTTCATGCAAAGGTATCCTGCCTTCCAGAGCGAGATCTCTAATTTGCTCAAGGACAGGCGAAGGATCCAACCCAGCAAGAAAAACTACTTCCTTTATCTTTCGTTTTTGAGCTAGTAAAAGTTCCCGAACTGCTTGCCTTCCCTCGATGACATCACCACCTATGCCTTTGGGAGTGCCTCTATCTGAACTCCTATCAAAAGGAGGCTTTTCCTTAGGTCTTCTATGTTTAGACCTTTGATTGCTGGGGCGCGTTGAACTATGCCCGTGAGACTTTCGTCGATTTTGATTCTTAGCCATTTGAATTGTTAAGTAGACAGACAGCGAAACATGCAACCCCATTAAAATCCAAAAAACCCTCTGGAGTTTTACCTTTTACGGTTACTGGAGCTTGAACAATCTTCGAAATTGTCGTTTCAATCAATGATCTACTCGGCTGAATTTTTGGAATATCTGCAATAATTGAGCAGTCTATATTAACAATATCCCATCCGGCATTGTTAACGAGCTCAACACTATGTTGAAGTAATTCCAGACTGTTAGCGTTTAGATATTGTGGATCGCTATCGGGGAAAAGAGTTCCTATATCACCCAATCCGGTTGGGCTAAGAAACGAATCGATGCATGCATGGGTAACAACATCAGAGTCTGAATGCCCTTGAAGGGCAAAGTCGGATTCAAAGGTGACCCCGCCGAGAATCAAGGGGCGTTCCTTATCAGTTACATAGGCGTGGGAATCGAATCCGTGGCCGACTCGCATCATATCTTCGCTCTCCTCTTTGAGTGAAACTTTATCAAGATCAATGAAAAAGCACGATATCCATTTTTAGATAGCATCTAATTAAAAAATTTTAATTGCTATCTTTCTGATCAACTAAGCTCCGGCAATGTGATTGAAATGTCAGAACGTATTAGGCTACAAACATAATGATTGATGTAAATTTTCTTTCTTCAATGGATTTATTCTCTGGGGTTCAGCAAGATCTCCTCGAACCCATAGTCGAACAATCCACCGTTCAGTCACTTCAACGAGGAGATATGTTATTTAGTGAAGGTGACGAAGCAAACGACCTATACATTGTTCTTGAAGGTCGAGTTGCAATAGCGAATAGATCATTTGATGGTCGAGAGTCAGTAGTAGCACTTATGGAATCTGGTGATCTATTTGGCGAGATGCCACTTTTCAGACCTGATGGGCGATCAGCTGATGCTCGAGTGCTTGAAAATTCTTCCGTTGTAGTGATTCCTTATGTACCGGTAAAATCTTTATATCAAGAACATCCAGAAATGTTATGGAAAATCGTCGACATGCTTGCTGAGCGTCTAAAGGTTATGGACGTAGCATTAGCTGACTCAATGTTTCTTGATGTTACAGGCAGAACAGCTAAACGTCTTTTGGAGCTTGCTGGAACCGACGAAGAATTTGAGCTTCCAGTAACACAAGAAGAGCTTGCAGGAATGATCGGTGCTTCCAGAGAACGGGTAAATAAGTCCCTTGCTTCATTTATTAAACTTGGATGGCTTACTCAAAAAGGTGAAAAGTACGTTATTCTCGACCGGAAACAATTAGAAATCCGATCGACTTAACCTATCTGCGTGAAAATTCTGAAAGTTTTTGTATAACTGGGTGGTCCGAAGAAGACACATCAGTCTCCTTGCCTGCTAGTAATACGGTTTTCATTCCAAGATTTGACGCAGAATCTAGAACATTCTCTGATCCATCAATTACTAGACATGCGTGAAAGGGGACTTCAGCAGCTTTCCGAAATACCTCAAAAGCTGCAGGATCAGGTTTACGAACTCCAGACTCAGCGCTTACTATCCACGGTTTCATACCTTGAAGTCCATATAGGTCTTTAATAGCTCGAGACCATTCAGCGAAATCATTTGTTACGACTCCTATTTGAATCCCTCTTTTATGCATAGCTAAGAGAAAATCTTTCGCCCCAGATCTTAAGGTCAAGCTTTTCACATATTCCTTATCAAGTTCGTGGGAATCTCCTTCTACCCCAACTTGAGTCCAGAAGTCTAATGACGAAAGGCGACCTAAAGTTCCTTGACGATGAAGTTCTCGTAAGTCTTCTTCTCGAATATCTCCGCCCTTTAAACGAATATGGCCGGCGAGATGTTCCATCGAATCATTACCTTCAGAAAAGATGACCTTGTACATATCAATAACCAAAAGGCGAACAGAAGATGGCTGCTGAGGGTTAGGAGATAATGATGATTGACTGCTCCCAGGAACCCCACTTGTAACTGGTGATGGCCTGCGTGGTGGTTGCTTCTTTGCATGTCGAATATCAAGAAACCAATTTAGAGCAGTCATTAGCAAAGCTAAGGCGAGTAGGGCCATCAGTGCCCAGATCACCCAGCCAAGTATTTGGTTTCCCCTGTGTATTCTCTCGCCCGTAACATCAATCGATCGCCGCTGCCCGAGGGGAATTTCATACGACTGTTCCCCTGAGCTGGGAAGATTCACTGTCACCTGCATAGTTACGGCGTCTTCGGGCTTCTGCCCGAGATCGGCTTCAATACTTTCTAACGAAATTCCTAGAGGAGGTTCCTCCAGAAGAGTTGAAAGTTCGGTATCAGTAAAAATACTGAAGCCCTCACGAAGGTCTACTTCTCCTGTAATGCCATAGACACGTTTTCCTTGAGTGGAGTCAATAGAAAGTTCCCACCCTGTGAAAACATTAGGAGAACTGGTTAGCTCTTCGAGAATTCCTTGAATATCTTCAGGGCTTAAAAATCCCTTAGATGCTTCGTACCACATATAACCATCAGCTGATTTTCCGACAACTTCAAAATCCCAGCCGTTTGATGAAAGATCTGAGGTCCGAAGTATCGATTCAAGATCTGCGAATACTTCTTTATCTTGGGCCATAGCATCTAGCCCAACTCCAGCTATGACTTTTCCAGCCCCATCCTCCTGGATATCAATAGTCACTTGAAGTTGGATATTGCACGCTGCAGCGATAAGAGCTACCCCTATGGATAGAAACAGTAATCGAATTTTTCTCAAAGCCACCTTTGCATGGTAACCCGAACAG
>CETH01174933.1_pt1 | contig 20918 bp, 21 predicted proteins | sample 361461 | NCBI WGS metagenome assembly CETH01 (sample SAMEA2622695, study PRJEB7988) | marine metagenome | isolation source: saline water (ENVO:00002010), including
GAATTTTATTAAAAATTTTATTAAAAAGTTTGATGGAAAAAATTGTAATATATGCCTATTGTATGGTGGCAGTGTTGATAAAGACAATGCATCGGGAATATATAGTCTTAAGGAAGTAAGTGGTTTCTTAATTGGAACCTCTTCATTGAATCCTGAGACTTTTTATTCAATATATAAACAGTTTTAAAGGAGAAAATTTTGGGAGTATTATATTACGTAGTTGTATTTATTTTTGTTGTAGTTTGCTTGTTGCTTATAGGTATTATTCTTTTACAATCAAGTAAAACTGGAGGAATGGGTTCAGCATTAGCTGGAAATTCTGCTCTTAGTTCTGCATTTGGAAGTGAAGGTGCAGATAAATTATTAGTGAAAATTACAACTATTTTTGCTGTTTTATTTATGTCATTATCTATACTTTTAAATGTTTTATCTAGTCCTCAAGAGACAGGGAAATTACCTTCTAATAATTCTGTGTTGCAAGGTGATTCTACTATAGATCGAGAATTGTTAGAAAAAGATTTAAATATCCAAATAGAAGACTCAACTCAGCAGTAAATCAGTTTCTATAAAATTAGCTGAAGTGGTGGAACTGGTAGACACGCTGTCTTGAGGGGGCAGTGAGAGAAATCTCGTGCGGGTTCAAGTCCCGCCTTCAGCACTTGAAAGGAGAAAAAATGTATAAAAATTTTATTCTATTTATAGTTTTTAGTTCTTTTTTGTTTTCTCAAGATTGTAACGAAGCAAAAATATTATATGAATCTAATCAATTTGAAAAAGCTTTAAAATCTGTTAATTCAGAGTCATCTGAATGTTCATATTTAGGGTTTCAAATATCAGTTTCACTTGATGATTTAAATAAAGCAAAAGAATATATTTCTAAAGCTATTAATCAAGATGAGAGCAATCAAAATTATAAAGATAGTGCAAAGAATTTAGAAGCTACAATTAGAGCCATAACATCAGCTAATTATAGCTTAGAGAATTCTAGTATTGATGATGCTATTTTAGAGTATCAAACAAAAATAGAAGATTCTAGTCTGTTGAAAAATTCATTGTTTCATAAAGGTTTAGGAATTGCTTATAAACGAAAATTTTATAGCCTTGAATCTACCCTAGATATAAATTCAGAAAATTATTTTGAATATATTGATTTATCTGTCCAATATTTTAATGAGGCTAATTCTATTAATCCATATGCTAATTATGAAGATGAAATATTGAATATTTCTAAAAAATTAACTAAAGATGCAAAAGTAAAAATGAAACAAGAGGAATATAATTTCGCACTTAAACTATTGAATAAATCTGTAGAATATTATTCTGATTATAATATGGCTCATTTTACAAAGGGTGAATTATATAGAAAACTTCAAGATTATCAACTTGCAATTTCAAGTTATTTATCAGGTTTAGGGTCTAATGTTAAATCAGGCAACTATAAAATTTTATATTTAGCAGGTTTGTGTTATGAAAGAATGGGAGATTTTGAAAAAGCTAAAGAATTTTATGGGTATTCTTTTTCTAAAAAACAATCATATACTAAAGCGCAATTTGGTTTAGCTAACATTCTCTATAATGAGCAGAATTATATAGAGTCAGAAGATAACTTATTTTCAATTATTGATAAAGACCCTACATTTATTAAAGCTTATGAATTATTGGTGAATATTTATTCTGATACTGAAGATTATTCTAAAGCTAAACAATATGTTGATATAGGTATAGAAATGGACTCTAAAGCTTACTCTTTATATGCAAAAAGAGCTAGAATATATAATAATCTAGAAAACTATAACGCTGCAATTTCTGATGCAGAACAATCACTGAAAATTAAAAAACGTTATGGTCCTGCATATATTGAATTAGGAACAGCAAATGCTTTTCTCTGTAATAAAGTGGCTGCTGAAGAAGCTTTTATAAAATCAAAAAAATACAATAGAAGACTAGCTAGTGAATCTTTAGAATGGTTAAAAAGTCATATTAAAGAAGCATGTAATTAGTTTATTTCATGATCAAAGCAATAATTTTTGATTTAGATAACACATTATTAGACTTCATGTCAATGAAGTCATCCTCAATAAATGCAGCTGTAAATGGAATGATAGAAGCAGGACTTGAATTAGACTTCAAAAAAGCAAAAGAAGAAATTTTCAAAATATATGAAAATAAAGGTTATGAATATCAAGATGTTTTAACTGAATTTGTTAAAACGCATTGTGGAGATGTTGATTATAAAATTTTAGCAGGTGGTATTGTCGAATATAAAAGAGCAAAAGAAAAATCATTAAAATTATATCCAGATGTTACTAAAACATTGATTACTTTATCAAAAATGGGCTTAAAAATAGCAATTTTATCTGATGCCCCAACAAGAGAAGCATGGACACGTTTATATACAGTTAAATTGCACCATGTTTTTGATGAAGTCGTAACATTTAATGATACAGGTGTGCATAAGCCTGGAAAAGAGCCATTTATGCTTATGATAGATAGATTAAAGATTGATTCTAAAGATTGTTTAATGGTTGGTGATTGGCCGGATAGAGATATTAAAGGAGCTAAGCAATTTGGTATGAAAACAGCATTTGCGAAGTATGGTAATTCTGAAAATATCTCTCATTCTGATGCTGATTATGATTTAGGGCATTTTAGTGATTTGTTAGATATTATTGAAAAGGAAAATAGCTAATGCTTGCAATCGGAATAGATATTGTTAAAATATCTCGTATTGAGAGCATTATTAAAGATAGGGGAGAAAAGTTTTTAGATAAAATTTTCACTCAAAAAGAGATTGATTATTGTAATTCTAATAAAAAACCATTCCAGCATTTCAGTGGAAAATTTTCAGCAAAAGAATCAGTTAAAAAAGCACTTCTTAGTAAAAAAATAACAGATTTCATATCTCTTAAAGATATAGAAATAATAAACAATCAAGATAAATCTCCATATGTTTCTATTCATAAAGATTTTGTTGGAGATTTAAATTGTCATATATCAATTTCACATGATGGAGATTATGCAGTAGCATTTGCTGTAATAGAAAAATGATTCCAGTTCTTACTAAAGAGGAAGCCTATAAACTTGATAAAGATACAATAGAAAGTGGGTATCTTTCTCAAGAACAGTTAATGGACAATGCAGGCAAAGCTATTGCTCAGTTCTTTTGTGAAAAAATAGATGACCCTTTTAATCAAAAAGTTGTAGTTGTGTGCGGAAAGGGCAACAATGGAGGTGATGGTGTGATTGCTCATCATTATCTTAAAAAGTACAATGTTTCATCTGAAATAGTTTTTACAGAACAAAAACATGGCCATACTAATCTTATTAAAAAATATAAAATATCTAAAGGTGATTATTTCATTTATAACGATAAAACTAAGTTTGATAAATATGATTGGGTGATCGATGGGATATTTGGAATTGGATTATCTAGAGAATTAAATGATAAATATACTAATATGATACATAAGATTGTATGGAATGATGAAAATGATGAATTTAAAAATGCTAATGTAATATCTATTGATATGCCAACTGCTTGGATATCTCCAAAATACACAGTAACATTCGGGTATCCCAAGGAAAGTATTTTTTTTGATTCTGCACGTGTCATTCTTTCATATTCTCATGATTCAATAATTGTTTCTGATATTGGTTTAAAAAAAAGTAAAAGCAATGTTTTATTAGTTGAAGAAAATGATGTAATTAAACTTATTAAACCATTTTGCTTAAATAATATAAAACATAAATACACAAATGAATCAAAAATTATAGCTGGTAGTGATAATATGCCAGGAGCTGCATATTTAGCATGCAGAAGTGCGCTTGTTACTGGGAGTGGCTATATAAGTTTATATGCCCAATTAGATAATGAGAATTTAATTCATTACATAAATTCTTCAATTCCTGAAGTTGTAATAAAAGATATTAATGAATCTCAAGCTAATCCTTCTTATGATGAGCCAGATTTTTTATATTGCACATGGAATAGATATACTTCAAATACATTGATTGGTCCTGGTTGTGATCCAATTGAGTTACAAACAATTTTTAATTCAAAATTTGATGAGTTTGGTGTAGCAAATTCTTATGTTCTTGATGCAGGTGCAATTAAATCATTAGAATTAGTTTATAATAAAATAGATGAAAATAAAAATATTTTTTCATTGTTGCCGAGTAAATGTATTCTAACTCCACATTGGAGCGAATTCCAAACATTGTTACATAAGGATTTTGAATCTTATGATGATATAGAAAATTCATTATTATTTTTAAAAAAAGTACAAAATATGATAGGTGGTAATATTGTTATACTAAAATCTTTTAATACTTTTATAATAACTAAGAATGTTATTTATATAATGGATAATGGTCCAAGTTTGCTTGCAACAGCAGGAACAGGCGATGTATTATCCGGAATTTTAGTTAGCCTTTTGTCACAGGGATATAGTAGATTAGAAGCATCGATACTTGGAACATATTTGCATGCAGAAGCTGCTAATTATTATATGAACAATATATCAAAAGATGGTATGACTGCATCAGATCTTATAGATTGTATACCACATGCATTTAATAAATTAAGAGGGCAAAGTGTCAATTAGGTCATATAAAACACAGATACTTTTATTCTATATTGCATTTATGCTTTTAAATTCTGTTATGCCTATTATTTCATCAAAAGGTATCTGGAAATATGACAAGCTTATTCATTTTGTAGAATTTTTTATTTTAGGAGTATTATTTATTAATGCAATTATTGATACAGAACTTGATATATATAAATTTTTATTTGGAATTTTTGTTTTAACATTAATTCCAATAGCTGATGAGGGAGTGCAATATTTATTTGAGATTCCAGGAAGGGTAGCAGACTTTAATGATTTGGTAGTAGATATTTTAGGTGAGTATTGCGGTTCGTTAGCTTTTGTTTTCTATCATAAAATGGTACATAAAAATGGATAAATTTCTTATAGAAGGTCCAACGCAGTTAAATGGAACTGTTAATATAAGTGGTGCAAAAAATGCAGCACTTCCTATTATGACAGCATGTATTGCATTTCCTGGTTTGTATACACTTAATAATGTTCCTGATTTAAGAGATACACGCACAATGGTTAAATTACTTGAAATCATTGGTTCTAAAGTTGTTGTTAATGGGAATCAATTGATTATTGATACAACTAAATGTTATAATCCTGAAGCTCCTTATGATTTAGTTAAAACAATGCGTGCATCTTTTTATGTTTTAGGTCCATTAATTTCTAGATTTGGATATTGTAAGGTTTCTCTTCCTGGTGGATGCGCTTGGGGACCACGTCCTGTAGATTATCATATTAAAGCATTAAAAGAGCTTGGAGCAGATATTTCTCTTGATGGAGGATATATAATAGCTAAAGGAAAATTAAAAGGAAGTACAATACAATTTGAAAATTCTAGTGTTGGTGCTACAGGAAATATTTTAATGGCTTGTGTCAATTTAAATGATACTGTAGTAATTAAGAATGCAGCTATGGAGCCTGAAATTGTAGATTTATGCCATTTCTTACAAAAAATTGGTGTTTCTATTGATGGAATTGGTACATCTACATTAAAAGTACAAGGAGTTCCTAGTAATACAGAAAATCAATCATTTGATTATAGCATTATTCCAGACCGTATTGAGGCTGGTACATTTTTAATCGGAGCTGCAATGACTGGTGGAAGTATAACAATTGAGAATACAAACCCTAATCATCTTGATATTGTAATTCAAAAATTAAAAGAAGCAGGTTGTGATATTTCTATTAAAGATAGTTCTATAACAATAAAGTCATCTGATGTTATTAAACCGGTAAATATGAAGACAGATATATATCCAGGGTTTCCTACTGATTTACAGGCACAATGGGTCGCCTTAATGAGCGTTTCTTCAGGCAAATCTTATGTTGAGGACACTGTGTATTTAGACCGTTTTTCTCATGTTCCCGAATTAAATAGATTGGGTGCAAAAATAGAAATGAATAAAAATATTGCTTATATAAGTGGTGTGCCAAAGCTTTTTTCAGCTGAAGTTATGTCTACTGATATACGTGCTAGTGCTTCTTTAATCATTGCAGCCTTAACAGCTGAAGGAAAAACAAAAATAAGCAGAATCTATCATATTGATAGAGGATACGAAAAGATTGAAGAAAAATTAAAAAAAATAAATGTGAAAATTAATCGTTGCAATGATTGAAATAATTTGTTACAAAATATGAAGATAAAATATTTGTAAAAAATCATTTTTCACATTAAGTTAATATAGGAATTTTTAAATAAAGGAGTATTAAAATGAATAAAGTACTAGTTTTAACAGCAGTTTTAGGTATTACATTTGCGGCTCAAGCAAATGTTGGTTTAGAAAAATCAAATGCAAATGAATTATCAGTTGTTTTAAATGCAGATTCTGATATTTATGGTTTGCAGTTTGATTTGAATTACGATGCTCAAGAAATTAAATTATCAGAAACTGACATTAATCATATGTTTTCTTCTAATGATTTAAGATCTAGTATGAGTGTATATAGTAAAATTAAAGAACCAGGTCTTGCCAGAGTGATTATGTTTGACATATCAGGTCAACCAATTGTTACAGAAAATTCAACAGAAAATGTTTTATCAATTGCATTTGAAGCATTAGATGTTGCTAATAATTTTTCAGTTTCAATTAATAACATAGTTGCAGCTGGTTTACATGGTGAAGAAATTAATATATCAACTAATGAAGTATATGATTTTAATTCAACGGATGATATGACTCAGCCTACACAAACTCAGCTATATGAGAATTATCCTAATCCTTTTAATCCTGTAACAAACATTAACTTTAATTTAAATGATGCTAATCAAGGTGATGTTAATATTAAAGTTTTTGATATGACAGGTAGAGAAGTAGCTGATCTTCATAGTGGTTGGTTAAGTGCAGGATATCATCAGTTTTCTTGGGATGCAGGAAACATGGCTAGCGGAAATTATTTCGCAGTAGTATCTGCTCCAGGTTTTACTGATAGAATTAAAATGACTTTAATAAAATAAAAATTATATAAAAAAATATTTTTTTATAATTAATACTTCTTTATAATTAAGCCCCTGTTTTAAATTAACAGGGGCTTTTTAATTACAATAAAAAAATGTCATTAAAAATTGTTATCATAGGTGTAGGTGAAGTTGGTTATAACCTTTCTAAGTTTTTAAGTAAGGAAGATTATGATATTACTGTTGTTGACATTAATGAAAAAAAATGTTCAAGAGTAAAAAATACTATTGATGCAAATGTGATTCATGGCAATGGAGCTTCCCAAAGAGTTCTTGAACAAATAGACATGGATTCTACAGATTATTTTTTAGCTTTAACTCCAATTGATGAAATGAACCTAATAGCATCAAAAATTGCTAAATCCATGGGTGCTAAAAGAGTTATAGCAAGATTAAGAAATACTGAATTTTCTCATTCTAATGCAGTTGTTACTCCCAATGATTTTGATATTGATTATGTATCTTATCCAGAAAAAGCTGCACAAAAAGAAATTGAAAGTTTAATTAGAAATTCTTCAGCATTAGAGGTTATTGGATTTAATGATGAATCTATTACTTTAGTTGGAATCAAATTAGAAACATCATCTCCATTAATAGGTAGAACAGTTGTTAATGTTAATTTAGCTAATCCATTTATAGAGCATTCTCTTGTTTTGATACAAAGAAATGATAAAACATTTATTCCTCATAACAACAGTTCTTATAAAAGAGATGATGTGGTTTATTTTATATGTAAAACTCCTGATGTTGATAATGTGCAAAAAATGACAGGAAAACCAACATTTAGAGTTAAAAACGTAATGATTCTTGGTTGTGGAAAGATAGGTAGGTTATTATCTAAATCATTACAGTATGATTATAATGTTAAAATGATAGAAAAAGATAAAGAAAAAGCAAATAAATATGGACCTTCTTTATCAAATGCTTTATTATTAGTAGGAGATGGCCTTGATGCTGAATTATTGGAATCTGAAAATATTAATGAAGTAGATTGTTTTATTGCAGCAACTGAAGATGAACAGACCAATATAATGTCAAGTTTATTGGTTAAAGATTATGGTGTTAAACAAATTATTATACATATTTCTACAACTAGCTATATTAAGCCTATTAGAAGAATGGGGATTGACGCTATTGTTAGTAAAAATATTTCAGCTGTAAATGAAACTATTAAATTTATACAAACAGATCATCATGATGAAGTGGAAATATCAAGATTTGAAGATATGGATATAGATTCTGTTGAAATTAAAGTCTCTGAAAATTCTAAATATCTTAGAAAAAAATATAATATTAGCGATTTACCTGAAATTTTGCGTTTAGGTGCAATAATTCGAGGTCACAAAGTTCTCATTCCTAATTTAAATACAATCATACACTCAAATGATAAGTTGTTGTTTTTTCTAAAGCCTGAACATATTGAAAAAGTTGAAGATTTATTTCAATAGATGCTAAATATTAAAATAGTAAATATTATTGGAATGATATTGGTTTTTTTAGGTCTAGCAATGCTTCCTAGTAGCCTTTGGTCTTTATCTTCTGCATCAGAATATAAATATATTAATCATGAATTTTTTGATTTTATTGCAATATTGAAATCATCGGGTATAACGATTATATGTGGTTTTGTTTTATATCTTTCTACATTGTATCAAAAAAATAAAAATAAGAGAGTTTTAAAATCTAGGGATGGCTTTGTTATTGTTACTTTAGGATGGATTTTAATGGTATTATTTAGTTCTCTTCCATTTTATTTTTCTTATACATCACTTTCTTTTACTAACTCTATTTTTGAATCTATGTCAGGTCTTACTACTACTGGTGCAACTATACTTGGTCACTCATCAACCTTTCAAATTGAGGATTTATCTAAAGGCCTCCTATTTTGGCGTAGCTTTACTCAATTTATAGGGGGGATGGGTATTATAGTATTTAGTATAGCTATTTTACCTATGTTAGGTGTTGGTGGTGTTCAGTTGTTTCGTGCTGAAGTAGCAGGACCCGTAGCAGAAAAGATTACTCCTAGAGTCAAGCAGACAGCTAAATTGTTATGGGGTATTTATGTAGGCTTTGTATTATTACAAACATTGATATTAAAAATCGAAGGAATGTCATGGTTTGACTCTCTTTGTCATTCTTTTACAACAATAGCAACTAGTGGTTTCTCCACTAAAACTGCTAGTATAGCTGCATTTGATTCATCTTTAATTGAATATACAATTATATTTTTTATGTTTTTAGCCGCAACTAGTTTTTCTTTACATTACTTGTTTTTATCTAAAGGTAAATTTGATTATTTTAAGGATGAAGAATTTAAAGTATATCTTTTTATTTTATGTCTAATTTCATTTATTTTCTTTTTAGATATTAATGTTAATGGAGTCTATCAGTGGAGATTAGACTCTATTAAGGATTCTATATTTACAGCAACTACATTACTTACAACAACAGGCTTTGTGACAGCTGATTTTGAAACGTTTCCTAATATATCAAAAATGTGTATTTTTTTCTTATTTTTTATAGGTGGAACAGCTGGTTCTACAACTGGTGCTTTAAAATTAATTAGGACTCTATTAGTTTTTAAATATTTATCATATGAAATAAAAAAAATGATACATCCAAAAGGTATTTATTCAATTAAAATTGGTGACAAAGTCATACCTGATAACATTGTTAGAAATACTTTAGGTTTTTATTTGATGTATATTATGATATTCGTTTTTGCTGCTATAATATTTTCTTCTTATGGGATGGATCTTGAAACATCTTTAAGTGCATCTGCTTCATCAATAGGCAATATAGGTCCAGGATTAGGTGACATTGGTCCTGCAGATAATTGGGGCCATTTTCCAGTTGGAGCTAAATGGGTTGCAAGCTTTTGTATGTTGTTAGGTAGGCTTGAAATTTTTACAGTTATGGTCCTGTTTACAAAAAGTTTTTGGAGAGCATGATGATTGAAAATAATAGTGTTTTAAAATACAAACCACGATCTGAAATAGTAAAATTATCCTATTATCCGATAAATGATAATTTTGGTGTTTTGGTGATTTATATTAATAGACCAGATAAATTAAATGCTTTAAGTGAAAATGTACTATCTGAGTTAATTAATGTTTTTGATTATTATTTAGATGATGATAGTGTAAGAGGAATCATCCTTACAGGAGTTGGTGATAAAGCATTTGTTGCTGGTGCAGATATAAAACAAATGTCAACTATGAACTCAGATCAAGCCTATCTATATTCTAAGAAAGGTCATGAGCTTTGCAATCTAGTCTCAAATTATAAAAAACCTATTATTGCAGCAGTTAATGGTTTTGCTTTAGGTGGAGGATGCGAATTAGCTTTATCATGCCATATCCGTTTTTCGTCAAGTAATGCTGTCTTTGCGCAACCTGAGGTAAAACTTGGCATTATTGCTGGATGGGGAGGAACTCAGCGTTTATTTAGATTAATTGGTCCAGCTTCTGCTTTAGATATACTTTTATCTGGAAGAATGGTAAATGCTGAAGAAGCAAAGGAAATTGGCTTAATTAACGGCATATTTCCTAACAATTTAATTGAAGAGTCATTAAGCTATCTGAAATCAATAATTTCTAATTCTCCTAATGCATTAGACCTAACCATTGAAGCTTTAAATTATGGGCTAAATAATTCATTAGTAGATTCTTTAGAATATGAATCAAAACTTTTTAGAGATTCTTTTAAACATAATGATTCAAAAGTTGGATTAAGCGCTTTTTTGAAAAAAGAAAAACCTCAATTTTAATTTATAATGCCTCAATCTAATATTAGAAATTTTTGTATTATTGCTCATATTGATCATGGTAAATCAACATTAGCTGATAGAATGCTTGAGTTAACAGGCATGATCAATAAATCTAATAAAGATACCCAGGTTTTAGATGATATGGATTTGGAAAAAGAAAAAGGTATAACTATTAAATCTCATCCAATCCAAATGAAATATCAATCCAAAGATGGTAATGAATATATATTAAATTTAATTGATACTCCAGGCCATGTTGATTTTAATTATGAAGTTTCAAGGAGTATGGCAGCATGTGAAGGTGCGTTATTGTTAATTGATGCAACACAAGGAGTAGAAGCGCAGACGGTATCCAATACTTATCTAGCAATAGAATCAAATTTAGAAATCATACCTATAATTAATAAAATTGATATGCAAAATGCTGATGTTGAATCAGTTTTGCTGCAAATTAATGAATTGCTCGGGAGTCAAAGTGAAGATATAATTAAAATAAGTGCAAAAACAGGAGAAGGTGTAGAACCTATTTTTGAAAAAATAATTCACGATTTTCCACCTCCTTGTATTAATGATGAAAATGAATTTAAAGCTTTGATTTTTGATTCGTATTTTGATCAATATAGAGGGGTGGTTGTTTATGTAAGAGTTGATAGCGGTTATGTTACTAAAGGTATGAGTGCTGAATTTTTTAAAAATGATAATTCTTGTGAAATTTTAGAAGTTGGGTTTCTAAAAATAAATCAAGAGCCTGTTGATAAACTATGTCAAGGAAATGTAGGATATATAGTTTTAAGTATTAAAGATGTCTCTGCTGTTAAGGTTGGAGATACTATAACTTGTAAAGAATTTAAAGCCTCAAATCCACTTCCTGGATATAAGCCTATTAAGCCAATGGTCTTTAGTGGATTGTATCCTGTTGATTCGAAAGATTTTGAAGATTTACGTGTAAGTTTGGATAAATTAAAATTAAATGATTCTTCTTTATCTTATGAACCTAATACATCTGCAGCGTTGGGTTTTGGCTTTAGATGTGGTTTTTTAGGCCCATTACATATGGAAATAGTTCAAGAAAGGTTAGAAAGAGAATTTCAATTAAACTTAATTGTTACATGTCCTACTGTAGTCTATAATCTTAAAATGAAAAACTCAGATTCTATTGTTAAAATTAATAATCCTTCAGATATGCCTGAGAGTATGCAGATTCATGAAATTTTAGAGCCATATATTAAGGCTGAAATAATAATTCCAAAGAGATTTATAGGTTCTATTATGAGTCTTTGTTTGAAATATAGAGCTAATTATATTTCTACAAATTTTTTATCTGTAGAAAAAGTTCAGTTAATTTTTGAAATGCCTTTAGCTGAAATAATTTATGATTTTTTTGAAAAGCTAAAATCAGTTACAAGTGGTTATGCTTCATTAGATTATGAAATTATTGGTGATAAAGTATCTAATTTAACAAAATTAGATGTGAGAGTTTCAGGTGAAATAGTAGATGCTTTAAGTATTATTGTACATAAAGATAATGCATATGCTCAGGGATCTAAATTATGTAAGAGATTAAAAGAAGAAATTCATCGCCAACAGTTTGAAATTCCTATTCAAGCTACTATTGGGAGTAAAGTTATTTCAAGAGAGACGGTTAAGGCTCTAAGAAAAAATGTTACAGCAAAATGTTATGGGGGAGATATATCTAGAAAAAGGAAACTCCTTGAAAAACAAAAAGCAGGTAAGAAAAGAATGAAACAAGTTGGTAATGTTGAATTGCCACAAGAAGCATTTTTAGCTATATTGCGTTCAGATAATGATTGAAGTTTATGAAAACTAATTATTTCGATTATTCTAGAGATATAACAGTTGGAGTTTTGTTTATTTTTCCATTCCTTGTGATGTATGAAATTCTTTTTTTGTTTCATTTTCAATTTCAAGATATTTATATAAGGAATACAGCAGACTTTGTTATACGAAATTCATTTAATTTCTTAGGTTCCTTTTCTCAATTTATAATTCCTTTTTTTTTATTTTTTTTGGGACTTTTTATTTATTTTTTTAAAATAAAGAAAAATAAAAAATTTAAAATAATTTCATCCTATATGTTTTTAATGATTTTTGAAGGATTCTTATATGGATTATTATTATCTTTAATTTTTAATGATATAAATTACTTTCAGTTTAATACTAATATTCATCAGTCAAATTTTCTTTTAAATACGTATTTATCTATAGGAGCTGGAATATGGGAAGAAACATTGTTTCGGCTACTTTTGTTGAATTTTTTTATATTTGTATTATTTAAGATTTTTTCTGATTCAAGTTATTTTAATATTTTATTAGCTATGTTTTTTTCATCAATTATTTTTTCACTATTTCATTATATTGGTTCTGATGCAGAGCAGTTTAATTGGTATATCTTTTACATTCGCTTCTTAGCGGGGATTTTACTTTCATTAATTTATTATTACAGGGGATATGGTGTTGTTTCTGTGACTCATATAATTTATGATTTTATTTTAGTAGCTTTACCATTAATTTAGAGCAATGTTTCTTTTAATTAAATAATAATTTTATGTATCCAATTATCTTTGAATATAATGGCTTTATAATATCATCATATGGGTTGATGTTGATGCTTGCTTTTCTAATTTGCAATTATTTATTGAGAAAATATTTAATTTCAATCAATGAAGATTCAAGTACAGCTGATGATATAATATTTTATGCAGCAATAGGAGGGATAGTAGGTTCTAAAATTTATTATATAATTGAAGAAAATAAGCTTTATGAAACTTATGTTGCTATTATAAATATTTTTAAAGGATTATTTACAATTAACTTTGAATTGCTAGCTTCTGGTATTTCAGGTTTTGGAGGTGGATTAGTATTTTTAGGGGGCTTAATTGGAGGCATGCTTTCAGTCACATATTATATATATAAAAATAATATGAATTGGCTTGAAACAGCAGATTGGGTTGCTCCTTATCTTGCCTTAGGTCATAGTATAGGTAGAATTGGATGTTTTTTGGTTGGTGATTGTTATGGTAAAGCTTGTGATTTACCTTGGGCTATGAGCTTCCCTAATGGTATTCCTCCAACTCTAGAACATGTTCATCCAACTCAGCTGTATGAATCCTTATTTGGCTTTTTGATTTTTTTATATTTGATTGTAGTTAGAAAAAAATATTATTCTCAGAACAATTTAAATAAAAAAGGATTTGTTATGTATGAATATCTCTTTTTAGCAGGACTATTAAGATTCCTTGTTGAATTTATAAGAGTGAATCCAACGTATGCTTTTGGTTTATCAGGTGCTCAATTTATATCAGTTGCAATGATACTTTTAGGTACTGTTTTTATGAAAATTAATATTAATCATTTAAATGGAAAACATTAATTGTCTGATTTGTGGTTCTGATGTAAACAGCCTTTATAAAAGAGTTGTTAATAGATTTGATAAAACTGAATTTTTTGATATTGTTAAATGCGAATGTGATTTTGTTTATTTAAATCCAAGACCTTCTGTTTTGGAAATAGATAAATATTATGAAAATGAAAGTTATATTCCACATAGAAATTCTAATGGTATATACGACTTTTTACAGAGAATAGCATTTAAGTGGAAATATAATAAATTAATAAACATAGATAATATAGAAAATTGCAGATTGCTTGATTTTGGTTCTGGGTCTGATAAATTTCTTAGTTATTTATCAAATAAAACTGATTGGGATTTATATTCTTATGATCCTATTATTAATTCTAAATATCCTACAATAGATTTTGAAAATGACAAATGTGATATAATAACTATGTGGCATTCTTTGGAACATATTCATGATATAGATAATGCATTTAATATGATTAATTCAGTTTTGAATGAAAATGGATTTTTGTTTATAGCTGTGCCTAATGTAGATGCATTGGAATCTAATATTTTTCAGTCAAGTTGGGTGGCATTTGACGCTCCTAGACATTTGTATCATTTTTCTGAAAAAGATATTAACAAATTACTTTCTAAGTATGATTTTAAAATTTTGAAAATTCATACTTTGTTTCAAGATACATTTTTTAATGTTTATTCTAGTTTTACTATAAATAAAATTTCAGCATTTGTAATTTCTTTGTTGTTGTTGCCATTTTTATTGTTTGTGATTTTCTTAAACAATAAATACGCTTCATCTAAATTGTATATATGTTCAAAAAAATAATATATATTATATGTTTTTTATTTTTTCTTTCTTGCAATAAAACTAATTATGCAAAGGGAACTCATAATCAAATCACTATTATTTCATCAAAAGCAGATAAAACCTATGCCTATGATAGTATCTCAGATTTTTTTTCGAAGACTGTCAATACTCCCTATGATGAGCCTGTTTATGAATTGAAATGGGTTGATCCATATGATGAAAAAGGTTATTTGGATTATAAAAATTTGTTTTTTTTATCTCTTGAATCTCCTCATGATTCAACTGTTGATTTAATAAATTTAAAGTTTAAGGAGAAGCACAAAAATGATATTTTCCTTATTGATGATTTGTATGCTAAAAATCAAGTAGCTTTAATCTTCAATGTTGAAGATTCTTCTGACATGAAGTTTAAATTAAATTATTACAAGGAATGGATTTTAGATGTTTACAATAATAATATTGATAAGAATATTTATAAAAATTTATTTTATTCTGGTTATAATATGGAAATAGAAAAAGAAATTAATGAAAAATTTGATATTGATGCGTTAATTCAATCTGATTATAAAATTATAAAAAATGATTCTATCGATAATAATTTTCTTTGGATAGGAAGAGGGTATCCATATAGGTGGGTGACTTTTATTAAAACATCTCTTGATATTGAGAAAGATTTGTGGGTTGAATATAAGAGGGTAGTAAATGAGTATATGAATAATGTTCATATTGTTGATTATTATAATAATATTTCATATGATGGTGATATAGTTGTAAAATTTGAGGGTTTGTATGAAGAAGATTTTTCTGATACAGGTGGTCCTTTTTTTTCTAAATTATTTAGACTGAATAATAATGAAATTTTATTTATTAGTGGTTATGTTAATAATCCTGGTAAAAGTAAATATTTATTATTGAAAGAATTAGAAGTGTTAATAGATAATTTTAAATTATAAACAGGAGTTTAAAATGAATAAAAAAGTTGCAATTTTATTGGGTAGTATATCTGATAAGCATATAGCAGATGCATCAATTGAGTATTTTGAATATTTTGGTATTGATATGGAAATCTTAATTATGTCTGCCCATAGAAATCCAGATCAAGTAGCTGAGTTTGCTTCTACAGCAAGAGAAAAAGGATATGGTGTTTTAATTGGAGGTGCTGGAATGGCGGCTCATTTAGCAGGTGCATTAAAAGCTAATTCAACTCTGCCTGTGATAGGCTTACCTATGCCTGGTGGAATTTCCGATGGATTAGATGCATTGTTGTCAACTGTTCAAATGCCCAAAGGTGTTCCAGTTGCTACTATGGCAATTGGTAAAGCAGGTGCAATAAATGCAGCAATTTTATGTGCTGAAATTTTCTCTTTACAAGATGACACTATATCTGAAAAATTATTAGAATTTAAAAAAGCAGGATGTGTTATTGGCTAATAATAGAATTTTATTAGTCGGTTCAAATGGATTGTTGGGTAGTTACTTGTATTTAAAATCAAGTAATTTTTTTGAAGTTTTAGGAACTTATTATAAAACTGTTTCAAATAACAATTCTATTTTTTTAGATGTTACTGATATTGATTCTGTATGTAGTCTTGTATCAGAATTTAAACCTGACATTATTATCAATTGTTCAGCTTATACAAATGTTGATAAAGCTGAATTAAATAAAAAAAATGTTAGAGATGTTAACGTTTTGGGTTTGCAGAATATTATTAAAAGTTGTTCTATCGATACCAAAATAGTCCATATTTCTTCTGACTATGTTTTTGATGGAGAAAAGGGTGATTACAAAGAATCTGATTCAACGCACCCTGTTAATTATTATGGGAAAACAAAATTAGAATCTGAAAATGTTTTAAAGGGTGCTAATCGTTCTTTTGTCATTTATAGGCCTAATGTTTTATATTCTGATGATATAAATTCTTCAAGTTTCTTTTCATGGGTTCAAAAATCTTTGAAAAGTAATCAGGAAATTAAAGTTGTTGATGATCAAATTAGTAATCCAACTTATATTCCTGACTTTGTTGATGTTATATTAGATTCTGTTTTAATGGGATATGAAGGTGTCTTGCATGTTGGCAGTGAAGATTCTCTTAGCAGATACCAATTTGCTCTTAAAGTTGCAAATGTATATGGATTTAATAGTGATAATATTATTCCAATAAAAACTAAAAGTCTTGGTCAGTTGGCTGAACGTCCTAAGAAATCCAATTTAAATTGTGATAAAATTGTGCAAGATTTGAATTTTTCATTAAAGACTACTGATTATTATTTAAATAAAATTTATCAAGCTACATGAATGTTCTAATTATTATACCAACTTATAACGAAAGTAAAAATATTCAATTAATTATTGATAAAATAACTTCTATTGATGAAAATTATTCTATTTTGATTGTTGATGATAATTCTCCAGATAAAACATCAGATATTGTTCGGAATTTAATGATCGCTAATCCAAATATTAATTTATTAAACAGAAAATCGAAGCAGGGACTTGGAACAGCATATTGTGCAGGTTTTAAGTGGGCTATAGATAATAATTTTGATAAAGTTGTTCAGATTGATGCTGATTTGTCTCATAATCCAAATGATATTCCTAACCTGATAGAGGAATCTTGTAATTATGATTTAATCATTGGTAGTAGATATGTTAATGGCATTAATGTTGTTAATTGGCCTCTTAGTAGATTGATGTTGAGTTATTTTGCTAATGTTTATGCTAAATTTGTAACTGGGTTACCAATATATGATTCTACAGGTGGTTTTAAATGTCATAATATTAATGTTTTGAAATCAATTGATTTGGATAAAATTAAATCAACAGGATATTCTTTTCAAATTGAAATGAATTTTATAACTTGGTACAAGGGGTTCTCAATAAAAGAAACTCCAATAATTTTTTGCGATAGAACTATTGGTGAATCTAAGATGTCAAAAAAAATAGTATTTGAAGCTATGTATATGGTTCCTATCTTAAAAATTAAAAAAATTCTCAGACTCATAAAATGATTTCAATTATAATTGTTAATTATAATGTTAAATCATATTTAAAAAAATGCATTGATAGCATATTTAATTCAATTGCTAATCTTGATTTTGAAATTGTAATTGTTGATAATAATTCAAATGAACCTATAATTGATTTGAAGTCGGAAAAAATTTCAGTTTATCAAATGGATAAAAATTCTGGATTTTCTTCAGCAGTAAATTTTGGTATATCAAAAGCAAAGAAAGAAGTACTTCTTTTATTAAATCCAGATACGATTATTATTGGTGAGGCTATTGAAGTCCTCTATGATTACGTGTTATCAGATCAGAGGATAGGTGTTGTTGGATGTAAAGTGCTTAATTCAGATGGTACATATCAATTATCATCTAAGAGAAGTTTTCCTTATTTTTTTCATTCATTATTTTATGTTTTAGATTTTCATAAATTGTTTCCTAGGCTTAATAAATATAATTATTTACATGAAGACGAAGATGTAACATTAGATGTAGATGCAGTAAGTGGCAGTTGTATGATTTTTAGAAAGAAAATATTAGATTCAGTTGGGAACTTTGATGAGAATTTCTTTTTATACTTTGAAGATACAGATTTTTGCTTAAGAGTTGCTGAAAATGGTTATAGAGTAGTTTACTATCCTAAAGCTTCTATTTTGCATTATAAAGGTAAGAGTCTTCAACTTTCTAATAGACGTATTAAAAATGAGTTTTATTCATCTTTAAAATATTTTTTTTATAAGTATAAAAGTAAATTTAGTTGTTGGTTTTTAATTCAATTTTTTCTGCCTATTGGTATTTTAATTAGAAAGATTGTTGTTTGTGTCAAAAGATATTAAACTATATTCTAAATCATCAGTATTGAGAAGTTGTAAAATAGGATTATATTATAATGTTGAAAATGCTAATAATTTTTAAAATTATATTTTTATAAATGGAAAAATATATTCTAGAATTTGAAAAACCTTTAAAAGAAATTTCTGATAAGATTGAATCTTTGAAAAATAAATCATTTAATACTGGTATAGATATTAGTGACAGTATTTCTCATTTGAATGATAGGTTGTTAATTGAAAAGAAGAAAATTTATTCAAATCTTGACAGGTGGCAAAAAGTGCAGTTAGCTAGGCATCCCAATAGACCTTATAGTTCGGATTATATTAAATTGATTGTAGATGACTGGATTGAATTGCATGGAGATAGAAAATACTCAGATGATTTGGCCATTATATCAGGCATTGGTTCTATTGGGGGTTTTAATGTCGCTATTGTAGCACATGAGAAAGGCAGAGGTACTAAGAGTAAATTGAAGCATAATTTCGGGATGCCGCGTCCTGAAGGTTACAGAAAGGCATTAAGAATTATGAAATTAGCTGAAAAATTTAATTTGCCTATACTTACATTGATAGATACTCCGGGAGCTTATCCTGGTATAGGTGCTGAAGAGAGAGGACAGGCTGAAGCAATTGCAAATAATTTATTTGAGATGTCTCAATTGAAAGTCCCTATTTTATCATATGTTATTGGTGAAGGTGCTTCTGGTGGAGCGCTAGCTATTGGATTATGTGATAGACTTATTTGCATGGAAAATACATGGTTTTCTGTAATATCTCCAGAGGGATGTGCAACAATATTGTTTAGAGATTCAAAAAAAGCAAGTGTTGCCGCTAATTCTATGAAAGTAACGGCAAGTGATTTATTTGAATTAGGTATTGCAGATGCTATTATTGAAGAGCCTTTAGGTGGAGCACATACAGATTATAATTTATCTGCAAAAATATTAAAAGAATCTTTTATCAATGAGATTGTTAAAATAAATAATTTTGATTCTGATGTTTTGATAGAGTCTAGAATTAATAAATATGATAAAATGGGTAGCTGGATTGGAAAAAATGATGAGTAAAATAGGTACAGATATCAAATTAAATACTAATTTTGATAATAATAGAGTTTTGTTTGAGAAGTTGTTAGATAAATTATCTGTCATTTCAAAAAAAATAAATTTAGGTGGTGGAAACTTATCAATTGAAAAACAGCATAGCAAAGGAAGGCTTACTGCTAGAGAGAGAATTTCTGAATTAATTGATGATGATAGTGTTTTTTTGGAATTAGGAAAATATGCAGCCTACGGGATGTATGAAGAATTTGGAGGAGCTCCATCATCAGGGTTAGTCACAGGTGTTGGCAAGATTTCAAAGCAGGATTGCATGATTATTGCTAATGATGCTACAGTTAAAGCAGGTGCTTATTTTCAGATTACATTGAAAAAAACATTAAGGGCGCAAAAAATAGCATTAGAATCTAGAATTCCTATTATTTATTTGGTGGACTCTGCAGGTGTTTTTCTTCCATTGCAAGATGAAGTTTTCCCTGATGAAAATCATTTTGGAAAAATTTTCTACAATAATGCAATTATTTCTTCAAAAGGCGTTCCTCAAATTGCTTGTGTTATGGGTCCCTGTGTTGCAGGGGGCGCTTATTTGCCTGTGATGTGTGATAAGTATATTATGGTAGATGGTGCAAGCATGTATCTTGCAGCTCCAGCATTAGTTAAAGCTGCCATAGGGCAGGATATTGATTCTGAATCATTAGGGGGTTCTCAAACTCATTCTGCAATTAGTGGAACAGTTGATTATAAAGAGAAAGATGATTATGCTGCAATTAATAGAGTAGTAAAAATTATTGATAATATTAATTTTTCAAATAATAATATTTTTTCTAGAAAATTTGATTCTTTGGATCCGCTATTTGATTCTGGTGAATTACTTGGTATCATGAATCCTGATAATCCTGAACAATATGATATGAATGAAATTATTGCTAGAGTTGTTGATGGGAGTGAATTTGATGAATATAAAAAAGATTATGGTAAGACGATTTTATGTGGAAATGCTAGGATAGGGGGG
>CETH01112063.1_pt1 | contig 20907 bp, 18 predicted proteins | sample 361461 | NCBI WGS metagenome assembly CETH01 (sample SAMEA2622695, study PRJEB7988) | marine metagenome | isolation source: saline water (ENVO:00002010), including
TATTAATTGTTATTAATTGTTTTGGCGCGCCCGGAGAGATTCGAACTCCCGACCCACGGCTTCGAAGGCCGTTGCTCTATCCAGCTGAGCTACGGGCGCTTTTTTCATAATAAATCAATAAAACCTTAATATGGGCAAAAATCCTATTGATGTTGGCGCGCCCGGGAAGATTCGAACTCCCGACCCCTAGATTCGTAGTCTAGTGCTCTATCCAGCTGAGCTACGGGCGCAAAATTTTATCTCTAGTTTGTAATATTATTGCATCAGCAACAGAAGACACTAACGAAATAGGAAGATACCCGCAAGTGAAAGGAATCTGGGCTTTAATAGCAATAAAATACTTAGAAAATGACCTATTACTCAAAATAATGTCTAAAAAGGATGAAATTACTCCTAAATGGGCTCTTGTGAGGAATCGCTGAGAAGGTTAGTATCCGCGCATCGGGCAAGTAAAAATTAACTTATGCTGGCCCGGTAAGCGGTTTAATGACAAATGGCTGAATATAAAGATGACTTCTTTTCGACCAATATTGGGCTTATCCGCAGCAGCATTGCTACTTGCAGGGTGCTCTCTAGATGATATCTGGCCTTCACTAAGCGGCGATGAGCCTAGTGGCCAACCATTAATAATAGCAACCCCAGATGAAGGGCCTAGCTCAGAAACAATCTTTAATGAGCCCGCAAATGACCTACCACCACTTAGTGTGGAGTCCAAAAGCTCTATTTCAGACTCTGACAGACAAATACCTGGAGCCCCATCGACCGGTACATACGTAGGAAGCAAAGTCGAACAGTTCAGAGACGAGCTAAACGATATGCATATGTCGGTGGTAACCAGAAAGGAACAATATCTGGCAGTCCGCAACACAGCCAGGCAGAATGCCCAAAGTTATTACGCCACAGCAGCAGCAATAACAGCCAGGCTGCAAGTTGGCTCAACTCCAGGCAACCCCATTCTGAGTAGCCAATGGAATGCGGCTCAGAGTGAGCTGGATAGACTACTAACAGATGTAGCAGCATTAAACGCTCTGGGTAACCAGGTAGCAGCAGACTCTGCTATGGCAGCATATTTACTTGATGCCGTAAGAGCAACCTATAGCCTTCAAGGCGCAGTTGATGAAGACCATAAACGTCTGGCTCTAATAGAGGATAAGACTAATAGCACTCTAGTGATCATTAATCGTCTACTTAGTGGATTACGCGAGACCACTGATCGCTTTACCCATTATGTAAATGCTGAGAGAAAAAATCTTACAACACTGGCACTAGCAATCAAAAACGGTGAGTATTTAGGCCCAAGCCTTTCTAACCAAACCGGCTACATTCCCCCAGCGAAAGTAGCTTCAATGACCAATCCAGGCAACGCTGAAAAGATAATATCAGAGAGACGCCCGCTTATAGTAATTCGATTCGATAGAAATAATGTTGAATTTAAACAAGCATTGTACAGTACTATTTCAGCCGTGCTAGAGCGTAGGCCGCAAAGTAGTTTTGATGTAATTTCAATCTCACCTAATTCTGGCCCTCCCGCGGATATAGCTTTAGCTAGCAATACGATCAAAGGCCATGCTCAGACCGTTTTAAGAGCTCTGGCGGAAATGGGATTACCTAGTAGTCGCTTGGTGCTTTCGTCCTCAACAAGCTCAGCTGTGCAAACAGGTGAAGTTCGTATTTATGCTCGATAGACAGTTAAAACGTCAAAAATTACCAAGATAAATTTGAATTTAAGGCTGGAAATCAAGTAATAGCTCATTTTTTCGATAATTGTCTGAATCAGCCTAAGTGCCGACTATGCAACATTTTCAACCCCGATCTGATACCCTCAAAGAGAATATAATTAATTTATACCTCAAAATTATTGACTTGGTTGCCACTGGCGCTTATACAGCCCACCTTCCAGCATAAATTCTATGGCAGGCTGATATAGCCAAATAATTGTTACTTTGTACTTAGGGAGTGTTACTAGTGAAACGGACTTTTCAACCAAGTAGAACTGTTCGCCGCAGAAGGCATGGCTTTCGCTCCCGTATGAAGACAGTGGGCGGCCGACGCGTACTGTCCCGCAGAAGGGGCAGAGGGCGCAAACGTCTTGCAGTTTAAGGCAAAGTAGGGGCATGAGGATCGCACAAATTAAAAAGCGGTCCGATTTTTTGCGTATTGCTGCTAAAAATCATACTTGGGCCTCCCCTGGTTTAGTTCTGCAAGTCGATAGGAATAACCTTCATACATCTCCAAATGATTCTGTATTGCGTATTGGGTATACTGCGTCACGAAGAGTAGGAGGAGCAGTAAAAAGAAATCGTGCTAAGCGAAGATTGAGAGCAACAGTGGCTCGTGTTATGCCATTTCATGCTAAGGTAGGCTATGACTATGTTTTAATTGCTAGAGCAAAAACTAATGACAGAAATTTTAGCGAACTATCAGAGGATCTATTTAAGGCACTAGAAAAAACAGGAACCTCAAGAAAGTATATAGATATTAATATGAAAAAATCTCACGAGGGATCTCAATGAGTTTGATTGGCGCGATTCTACGTCTTTGCATTCGGATGTATCAGCTAGTAATTTCTCCCTGGCTAGTCCCATCCTGCCGTTTTCATCCTTCGTGCTCTCAATATGCCATAGATTCACTTGAAAAACACAATCTCATTAATGCAATTGCCTTAATCTTTTGGAGACTTTTAAGATGTCACCCATTTGGCGGCCATGGATACGACCCTGCGCCAGAAGAGCCATTAATAAATTTGAAGTCAAAAAAATTCCGGAATATGGAAAGAAATAAAACATCATGTTCCTAGGCGGAGATAAACGTAATACTATTATAGCCATAGGCCTTATAGCGCTCATTCTAGTTGGCTGGCAGTTTCTTATTCCAACTCCAGAACGGACTCCGTCATCTCAGCAAAATATAAAGAATGAACAAGTAATCTCCAGCAAAGATGTAGAAGTAGAAATTACAGACGAAGAGAAAAAATCAAAGTCACTTATTACAAGAGAACAAGCGAGGACATCAGCAAATCGTGTCACAGTAGAATCCCCACGATTACATGGGTCAATTTCGCTACTTGGCGGCAGAATAGACGATATTACTCTTAAAGACTACCGAGTAGCAGTAGAAGAAGACAGCGAAGAAATTGTTCTTTTCTCACCAGATCAGACAAAGGCCCCATATTTTGCGCAGTTTGGTTGGACCCATAGTAACCCTGACGATAAAACAATACTTCCTACTAGCGATACTCTCTGGTCTTCAAACCACCTCTCGCTGACACCTGAGAGGCCTATAACATTAACATGGAATAATGGTAACGGCCTAATATTTGAAAAATTAATAAGTATTGATAGAGAATTTGCTTTTACCGTTGTGCAACGAGTTAAAAATCAAACCTCAGAAACCATCAAACTACACCCATATTCCCTACTTCGTCGCTTTGATCCTTTTGATGACTCTGTTTATTATAAGCCTTGGGGTATTTTTCAGGATGGAGCCCTAGGAAGAGTCGGAGAGCAACAGTTAGAGGCTGACTACGGAGATTTGGAAGACGGAGATGGCTTCAGCGCTACAGGAAAAAGTGGATGGCTTGGAATAACCTCAAAATATTTTCTATCTGCTCTTATACCAGAACAAAATCGATCAATTCGGGTTAAATCACATCACAAAAACCCTGCGACAAACTACCAAAACCAATATCAGGTTGATTTAATCGAAGAGGCTGCACTAGTTATCAATCCTGGAGAAAAATCCAGCGTAACTACATATCTGTTCTCTGGAGCAAAAGAAGTATCAGTTTTGGATAGCTATGAAGAGAAACTTGGTGTTGAAAATTTTGATAATGCCGTTGACTTTGGTTTTGTTTGGTTCCTATCAAAACCACTATTCTATGCCGTAGACTTCTTCTTTAGTGCGGCTGGAAATTTTGGAGTCGCTATTCTTCTGCTGACAATATGCGTTAGAATTATTTTATTTCCTCTAGCAAACAAGGCTTATGCATCAATGAGCCGCATGCGAAAACTTCAGCCGCAAATGGCAATACTTCGTGAGCGATTTGGTGATGATAAACAGAAATTAAACCAAGAAATGATGCAGCTATATAGACGTGAAAAAGCTAATCCATTGGCTGGCTGCCTCCCAATACTTGTACAAATACCAGTATTTTTTGCTCTCTATAGTGTTTTATTCGTGACGATTGAGATGCGACATGCCCCATTCTTTTGGTGGATAGACGACCTTTCTGCACCAGATCCCTCAGCATTAATAACAGTTTTTGGATACTTTGACTGGGGAGCACCAAGCTTTCTTATGATAGGAGTTTGGCCGATACTTTTTGGTATTACTATGTGGCTACAAATGAAATTAAATCCTCAGCCAATTGATCCTCTTCAACAAAAAATTATGATGGCACTACCATTTGTATTTTTGTTCTTATTTGGTCAATTTCCTGCTGGGTTAGTTGTCTATTGGACATGGAATAATGTTCTATCAATTGCTCAACAGTGGATTATTATGAGAAGAATGGGAGTCACCAAAGCTGCTCTCAAAAAAGAATCAGAGTATTTAAAACTTATAAAAGAAGGCACTGGAAAAGAACGCGAAAAAGCTATCGCTGCTCTTGACGCTAAACTGGCTAGTGATAAAAAGCGTCAAGCTGCGGCCTCCGGTGGCAAGAAGACATTTTGGGACCGTATCTTGCAAACAGGTGAGGATGCTAGAGAGCAAGCTGTAGAAAGGCGAAAAAAGCAAGATGCTAAACTTGCACAACGCAAGCGTGATTTTGATAGAAAAGTAAACGCTAAACGCCGCGGCAAGAAGCCTGCAAGGCGTAAAGCTAAGACCTCAAAAGTTGAGACAGAAGAAGATTTGACACCTAAAACTTCGCGAAAACAACGTAGAGAACAAAAAGCTGCTATTTCTGCTAAAAAAGATAACAATGAATCAAACAGAGTTAAGAAAGATTCTGCTGATACACAGTCGGGTCAGGATTCAAAATGGTCGGACAAGAAGAAAAAAGCCAACAGAGTGAAATCACGGAAATCTCGGAAAAAGCGTTAAAAAATGGTCGAATGCTATTTTCTAGAGAATGCAAATTTGTAACTGGAGCAGTTAATCTGGCTGGAATACCAGATACATCTTTGCCAGAAATTGCATTTGCCGGTCGCTCAAATGTTGGAAAGTCTAGTCTTATAAATTCTCTTACAGGAAGAAAAAATATTGCTAGAACCTCAGTCACACCCGGCCGAACCAGGGAAATCAATTTTTTTTGCTTAAACAATACAATGATGATAGCGGACTTACCTGGTTTCGGATATGCGAAAGCTCCAAAAGTGAATATAAAAAAATGGACTACTTTAGTTGAAAATTACCTAAAAGGACGAGCAAGCTTACGTCGAACGTGTCTTCTAATAGATTCAAGAAGAGGCCCTATGCAAAGCGATATTTCTGTTATGAATATGCTTGATGAGGCAGCTGTTTCTTACATTATTGTTCTCACAAAGTCAGATAAAATTAAGCCTAATTCAGTTCTAAATATGAAAAAAGTCTGCGAGAACGATTTAAAGAGTAGACCTGCAGCTTACCCATCTGTTATTGCATCAAGTTCAAAGACTGGAGATGGAATATCTTATTTACGGTCACATCTGGCAGCCCTGGCTGTCTCGACCGAAAGCATATAGAGTATTAATTATGTCTAATGATAATAAAACTAGTGATATTGCAATGAAAGAATGGCTACGAACAGCAAAAACTATTTCTGAGGCCCTGCCTTATCTCAAAGAGTTTTCTGGAGAAACTTTTGTAATTAAGTTTGGCGGCCACGCAATGGTTGATGAAGAACTTTCATTAAACTTTGCTAGAGATGTAGTGCTACTAAAACATGTAGGAATTAATCCTATTATAATTCATGGTGGAGGACCTCAAATAGACAGAATGCTTGATCAATTAGGTATAAAAATCAACTTCATAGATGGATTGAGAATTACAGACGCCAAAACTATAGAAATTGCTGAAATGGTGTTATCGGGATCTATAAATAAAGATATTGTTAGTTCTATTGGTTTAGCAGGAGGAATAGCATTAGGATTATCTGGAAAAGATGGTAATTTAATTCAATGTGAGAAACTTATTCATAAAAACTATTATGAGGAACCAAACAAAAATCCTGATCTTGGATTTGTTGGAAAACCCAAGACTATTAATACTACAGTTTTGGAAGAACTTATTTTTGCTGATATAATACCAGTCATAGCCCCTATTGGTCTTGGAGTGGATGGTAACACTTATAATATAAATGCGGATACTTGTGCAGGAGCTATAGCTTCAGCTATGTCGGCAGCAAAACTAATAATGATGACCGATGTTCCAGGTGTAATGGGACTAAATTCAGAAATTATTAATAAGATTGACGCTGAAACAGCAGAAGAACTTATCAGAAATAAGGTAATTAAAGACGGAATGATACCAAAAGTAGAAACTTGCCTAGATGCTATAAACAATAATGTAGCTGCAGCCCATATATTGGATGGTAGAGTACCACATGTATTACTGCTAGAAATATTTACTCAGCACGGCACTGGCACAATGATGCTTGATCAAAATTTAACAATTGATTCTGAATGAACACTTAATGGAAAAAAATTCTTATAGTGAAAAGTTATCAGTATCCTCTATAGATACTTGGATATTTGATCTAGATAACACACTCTATCCCTCGACATCTCACCTTTTTGATCAAATCAGTGAACGTATAGGAATTTTTGTCTCAAATTACCTTAGTATCCCCCTTGAGGATGCACGTGTCCTTCAAAAACAATATTTTTTTGATCATGGGACAACATTAAGAGGGCTCATGCTAGAGAACTCGGTAGATCCATATGAATTCTTAGATTTTGTCCACGATATTGATTTCTCGCCCCTTCAACCCGATTCTAGACTAATTGAAGCATTAGAGAAAATTGAAGGTCAAAGATTGATTTTTACTAATGCCGATGCAGCTTATGCAAAAAAAGTAACTAACCAACTTGGAATAGATAAGTTTTTTCCTAATATTTTTGATATTATTGATGCGGAATTTATACCTAAGCCGTACCAAAAGCCTTACGATCTAATAATAAAGAAATATAACCTCGATCCAAATAAGTCTATTTTCTTTGAAGATATTCTTCGAAACCTTGGACCAGCTATGCAAATGGGAATGAAGGCTGTTTGGATAAAAAACAATGGAGATTGGGCCCTTCCAGATAGTGAGGGAGTCACAGCCGATCACGAAACAAACAACCTGCCCGAGTGGATAAACTCTTTATTTATCTAGTAATTATATATACTTGTACAGTTGACATACGGTATCATTGACTAGAAATAGAAGCTCATTAATCTTAAAGTAGTTCTATTAACGGCAGAAAAACCGGGAGATAAACTTGGATATCACAGATATAAAGCAAAATGTAGAAATGGCATGGGAAAAAAGAGAATCAATCTCACATCATACGGATGGAGAGACTCGTAAATCCATTGAAACAACTCTAAAACTTTTAGATGATGGAAAACTTAGGGTATCTGAGAAAAAAAATGGTGAGTGGATAGTCAATGAATGGTTAAAAAAAGCTGTCCTCCTATCCTTTCGATTAAATGATATGGCTAAAATTTCTGGTGGGCCCGGTGAAAATTCTCATTGGTTTGACAAAGTTAAATCAAAATTTTTAGATTGGGATGAGGAAAGTTTCCGTAGCTCTGGATTTCGCGCCGTACCGGGCTCTATAGTTCGACATTCAGCTTATATTGCACCGGGCGTAGTTTTAATGCCTTCTTTTGTTAATCTTGGCGCTTACGTTGATGAAGGAACTATGGTTGATACATGGGCAACCATCGGTAGTTGTGCACAAATTGGAAAAAATTGTCATATATCTGGAGGAGCAGGTATTGGAGGTGTTTTAGAACCTCTACAAGCAAGCCCAGTAATTATTGAGGATGATTGCTTCATTGGCGCCAGGAGTGAAGTTGCTGAAGGAGTAATTGTTGAACAAGGCTCAGTATTGTCTATGGGAGTTTATATTGGAGCATCTACTAAAATTATTCACAGAGATTCTGGGAAAGTAATTTATGGTCGTGTGCCGCCGTATTCAGTAGTTGTCCCAGGAACATTACCAAATAAAACTGATAAAGAAGTTAACATGAGTCCAAATCTTTATTGTGCCGTTATTGTGAAACAGGTTGATGCAAAAACTAGATCCAAAACCTCAATCAATGAACTATTACGGAGCTAGGGTAGGTGAACAATTTTTCTGACCCCTTAGGGCTTGCCCAAGCATTAATTCGCTGCAAAAGCATAACGCCAAAAAATGAAGGGGCCTTAGAGATAATCTCTTCCGCCCTTACTTCGCTTGGTTTTAAATGCTGGAGGTTGCCATTTTCTGAACCAGGAACACAAGATGTAGATAATCTTTTTGCACGTCTGGGCTCCAATAGACCTCATTTATGTTTTGCCGGGCATGTTGATGTTGTTCCAGTAGGGGATCTAGGGTCTTGGACATTTTCACCATTTGAAGCAACTGTTCACCAAGGTAATCTATATGGACGCGGCTCAGTAGATATGAAAGGAGCAATAGCTGCATTTGTCGCAGGACTATCTAGATATTTAGAGGAATCTGAAAACAAAAATCCTGATGGTTCTATAAGCCTTTTAATTACTGGAGATGAAGAAGGACCAGCTATTAACGGTACGAAGAAAGTGCTTAAATGGATAGAATCAAATAATCATAAAATTGATGCCTGTATAGTCGGTGAGCCTACAAATCCAGTAGAACTTGGCGATATGATCAAAATTGGCCGACGCGGTAGCCTAAACGCAAACTTAATAGTTTCAGGAACTCAGGGGCACGCTGCCTATCCTCACCTTGCAGATAACCCTGTTACAAAACTAATTTCAATGCTCGGTTGGCTTACTTCCATCTCTTTAGACAACGGTACCGATCATTTTGAACCCTCAAATATAGAGGTTACAAGTATTGATATTGGTAATTCTGCCCATAATGTTATCCCCTCTAAAGCCCAAGCAAAATTCAATGTAAGGTTTAACGACCTACATACAGGTAGCTCTCTAGTCGAAATGATTAATGATGGGTTTCAGGAGATAACCAAGGATTTTACTCTGGATACCGATATAACTGGGGAAGCTTTCATTAATAATCAAGGTGAATTTAGTTCGATAATTTCTAAATCTGTTAACCAGATTACAGGGAAAGATCCAGTATTATCCACCAGTGGGGGCACCTCTGATGCTCGTTTTATCAAAGATTACTGCCCAGTAATAGAGTTTGGACTTTCAGGAAAAACTATGCACAAAATTGACGAGAATGTCTCACTAAAAGAGCTTGAAATGCTGTCGGCAATATATCTTGATATTTTGAAGAAGTTCTTCTTATAGAACAGAAATACTTTAATCCTCAATTTAATGCAGCTGAGATTAGATTCCTTGTATAATCATGAGTAGGCTGATTAAAGATTTTCTCACTGGACCCTCTTTCTAAAACAATCCCATCCTTTAAAACTATCACCTCATGAGAAAGTGCACGTATCACTCTCAGATCGTGACTAATAAATAAATATGCTAGCCTCCTTCGTTCCTGCAGCTCCCTAAGCAAGTCAATTATCTGCATTTGAACAGTCATATCAAGCGATGAGGTAGGCTCATCCAAAACCATGAATTTTGGTTTTAGAGCAAGAGCTCTGGCTATAGCTATTCTTTGTCTTTGGCCGCCAGAAAATTCGTGGGGGTATCGGTTACGAACATCGGGGTCAACAGAAACCTCTTTTAGGGAATTTACAATAAGGTGCTCTCGTTCTGAACGATTTTTTCCAATTCCATGGACTAACATACCCTCGGTTATAATTTCAGAGACTGACATTCTTGGACTCAAAGAGCTAAAAGGATCTTGAAATACTATCTGCATATCACGCCGCAACGGCCGCATAGCCCTAAATCCTTTTTTGCTGATAACTGTTCCCTGAAAAACTATATTCCCTGAACTTTGCTGGAGTCTAAGCAACGCAAGACCCAAAGTTGTTTTTCCTGATCCGCTCTCTCCCACCACCCCAACTGTTTGCCCCTCTTTAACTACTAAGGACACATCATCTACTGCTTTAATAGACCTATCATGTCTACGAAATATTCCAGATTTTTTAGAAAAATAAACTCTCAAACTGTCACATCTAATAACTTCACGGGAATCAGATGGTGGCAGTAAAGGTACACCCTTAGGCTCAGAATCTATTAATAATTTTGTATATTCACTTTTAGGTGAGGAAAACACCAAAGAAGTTATTCCCTCTTCAAGTATATGACCGTCTTTCATCACATACATTCTATCCGATAATCCACGAACAATATTTAAATCATGAGTAATGAGAAGCATAGACATCGCAAGACGCTTCTTAAGGTCTTTCAATAATTCGAGAATCTCAGCTTGAACAGTTACATCTAAAGCTGTCGTTGGCTCATCTGCAATCAATAAATCAGGGCTACAAGATAGCGCCATAGCAATCATTACGCGCTGCCTCTGACCACCAGAAAGCTCATGAGGGTATGCATTCATTCTCTCTGAAGCAGCTCCCAGTGAAACTAATTTTAAAAGCTTCTGCGCTTCCCTCCACGCCTCGGACTTACGCAGAGCCTTGTTAACTATTAATGCCTCCGCAACCTGCCTTCCAATTGAGTGGAGTGGATTTAGTGAAGTCATAGGCTCCTGAAAAACCATAGAGATACGATTACCTCTAATCTCTCTGATAGTTTTTTTATTAGCACCAATTATTTCTTTACCATCTAGTTTAATGCTCCCACTTGGATGTTGAGCTAAAGGATAGGGTAGTAATTGCATTAAGGAGAGTGCAGTAACTGATTTCCCAGAACCACTTTCGCCCACTAAAGCGACTGTTTCACCTTTATTGATATTTAAAGTTACGCCCCTTACCGCCTCTGTCTTTTTCTTTCCAGAATTAAAAGTGACATAAAGGTCCTTAACCGAAATAAGTTTTTTATTAGAAGGCTGCATCTATAATTATCCCAACAGCTTTCGAGGATCGAACGCATCTCTTACTGCTTCACCCACAAATATTAATAGACTTAACATTAGAGCGATAACAGCAAATGCAGTAAAACCAAGCCATGGAGCCTGAAGATTAGACTTGCCCTGCTGCAGTAGCTCACCCAAAGAAGGTGATCCAGCTGGCAACCCAAATCCCAAGAAATCAAGTGCTGTAAGCGTAGTAATAGATCCGTTCAAAATAAAGGGGAGAAAAGTTAGAGCTGAGACCATAGCATTAGGTAATGCATGACGTACTATAATAGTAGAATCTCTTACCCCTAATGCCCTTGCTGCTCTTATATAATCAAAATTTCTAACCCTAAGAAACTCAGCTCTAACAACACCCACAAGAGCCATCCACTGGAATAGTAACATTAGAGAGAGAATTAACCAAAAACTAGGCTCAATAATAGCAGCTAAAGTTATAAATAGGAAAAGCTGCGGTAACCCTGACCAAATCTCTATAAATCGTTGCAGTCCAAGATCTATCCAACCGCCAAAATATCCTTGAATTGCTCCGGCTGCTATACCTATTAGAGAACTTATTAATGTAAGTGTTAGACCAAATACTACTGAGATTCTGAACCCATATATAACACGAGCCAAAACATCCCTGCCTTGATCATCTGTCCCAAGCCAGTTATCTAAAGTTGGAGGAGATGGTGCAGGCTGAGGAAGATCATAATTAATAGTCGTATAACTATAGGGTATTAATGGCCATAATATCCAACCTTCTTCATTAATTAGATCTTTAACATAAGGGTCACGGTAATCTGCTTCTGTTTGAAATTCACCGCCAAAAGTTTGTTCGCTATAGGTACTAAAGATTGGAAAATAGGTATCTCCTTTGTAGTGGACAACAAGAGGTTTATCATTGGCAATAAATTCAGAAAAAAGACTAAATAGAAAAAGCACTAAGAATATCCAAAGAGAAATATAGCCTCTCCTATTAGCTTTGAAATTTGCAAGACGCCGGCGAGTAATAGGAGATAATCTTCTTTCCCTAAAAAAAAGGATGCTTCGAGATATTCTCCACAAACTAAACATCTCGCCTCTCGAAATCGATGCGCGGGTCGACAACTACGTACATTACATCACCAATTAAATTTACAACTAAACCTATTAGAGTAAAAAAGAATAGAGTCCCAAAGATGACGGGATAATCTCTATTCATTAAGGCCTCAAATCCAAGTAAACCTAAACCGTCTAGAGAAAAAATGACCTCGATAAGTAGTGCGCCAGTAAACAAAATACCTATAAATGCGCCAGGAAATCCAGAAATAATAATCAACATCGCATTACGAAAAACATGGCGATACAATACTCGTCTCTCTGTTAAACCCTTAGACCTTGCAGTTATTACATAATGTTTATTAATTTCCTCCATAAATGAATTTTTTGTGAGCATAGTAGTAGTGGCAAAGCCACCAATAGCTAATGCTATAACCGGCAGGATAATATGCCACAAATAATCAAGAATTTTCCCTCCTATCGAGAGACTATCAAATCCTGATGAAACAAGCCCACGTAATGGAAACCAATCTACATAAGTGCCTCCAGCAAATAGGACGATGAGAAGTATTGCAAATAGAAAGCTTGGGATAGAATAGCCTCCAATGATTAGAGCGCTAGTCCACACATCAAAGCGTGTTCCATCTCTAACAGCTTTAGAGATGCCTAAGGGTATCGAAATCAAGTATGCTAGGAGTGTAGTCCACAAACCAAGAGTAATTGATACCGGTAATTTTTCGACAATTAATGATATGACAGATTGATCTCTATAAAAACTCTCGCCAAAGTCTAGTTTTATATAGTTCTCCATCATTGTTAAAAAACGGCTCCACAGGGGCTTATCAAAGCCAAATTGTTTCTCTAGATCAGCTATAAGATCTGGATCCAGTCCTCGAGACCCTCGATACTTACTAACACTTGAAGAGCTTGAAAAATCAACCAGATCAGAAACTCCGCTCCTAGATTCTCCTTGCTGCGATCCAGTTACTCTATTCGTTGCTTCAACATTTACACCTGATAGTTCCGCAATTACCTTCTCGACCGGGCCGCCTGGTGCTGTCTGAATAATCAGAAAATTGAGCACCATGATCCCGAAAAGAGTCGGAATAATTAACAATAATCTTCGAATAATATATGCAAACACTTTAGCTCTATATGACTCCCTAATTCTATCTATTAGTAGATCATTTTCTTCCTGTTAATATTAGTCTCTAGGAGATCTATAGGTACTAAGAGCATCAGTTTTATCTCTGTCAATCCACCAAGTATCGAGTCCAATAGCATATTTAGGTTTAATTTTTGGTCTATCAAAAATATCCCAATAAACAATGTGATGAACACCCTTAAACCATTGTGGAACCATGTAGTGTCCCCAAAGTAATACTCTATCCAAAGCTCTGGCAGAAACTATAAGCTCCTCTCTATTTCTAGCCCTAAGAACCCCACTAACCAGCTCATCAACTACAGGATCCATAATACCTGAAGCATTTAAAGTTCCTTTTTGATTAGCTGTCATTGAATTAAAATATGATACTAGTTCTGCACCCGGTGAAAGTTGCTGAACAAAACGACGGGTGGTCATATCAAAATCGTGCTCCTCTAGGCGCCTGATATATTGCGTGACATCAACAAGCCTAAGAGTTACGTCAATACCTAATTTTTCAAGATTTCGAGCATATGGACCTAAAATTCTCTCAAATGTCCGCTCAAAATATAGAAACTCTATTTCTAACAACTGCCCTGTCTCACTGTTTATACGTTTCCCATTGACAAGATTCCAACCAATACCATTCAGTAACCCCGCTGCTCGACGCAAATTCTTCCTGATATTTCCGGATCCGTCAGTCTTAGGTGGAATAAATTCTCTTAGAAATACACTATCAGGGACCTTTCCCCTATAAGTTTCAAGTAAGGCCAATTCGGCACCCTCTGGTAAACCAGTAGATGCTAGTTCAGAGTTTTCAAAATAACTGGACATTCTTTCATATAAACCAAAAAACAAATTTTTATTGGTCCATTCAAAATCGAAAGCAAGGGATAATGCCTCTCGCAATTCAGGATTTTTAAACTTCTCACGCCTTGTGTTGATGAAAAATGCTTGCACACCGGAAGGAGTGTTATCTTCTATAACTTCCTTTTTTAACCAACCATCCTGAACCGCCCTAATATCATATGCGGTAGACCATGTTTTTGAGGTATACTCTTCATGAAAATCATACTCACCTGCCTTTAAAGCCTCTACCATGACATCACGATCTCTATAATAATCATAAATAATTTCATCAAAATTATAGCGCCCCCTATTAACAGGTAGATCTTTTGCCCAATAGTTTTTCACGCGCCTAAAACTAATTGATCTACCGGGGTCTACTTCCTCTATTTTATAGGGACCACTTCCTAAAGGAGAAGTAAGAGTTGATTTCTCGAATATATTTTTAGAAAAAAATGTTTTAGATAACACTGGAAGACCCCCAATTATTAGTGGCAATTTACGGTTATCAATATCTGATATTCTATAAATTACTTCGGTGTCTGATAACTTATCTGCACTGATTATACCTGATAGCATAATAGCAAAATTTGGGTGCCCCTTCTCCTTTAGTATATTAAATGAAAAAATAACATCATCGGTTGTTATTTTAGTTCCATCGTGCCACCTCGCATTTTTATTTATTTTAAATTTAACCCAACTATTGTCGCTCGCACGTTCTACTGATGAGGCAATAAGCCCATACGCACTGTCAGGCTCATCAAGTGCTGAGTATAATAGTGTATCAAAAGGGAGTCCTGTACCAGCAGCCGAAACCCCCTTAAGTATGTAAGGGTTGAGATTATCAAATGAACCAACAGTGGCATATTTAACACTTCCACCTTTTGGGGCATCTAAATTAACATAGTCAAAGTGCGAGAAATTAGAGGGATATTTTAGATCCTCAAATAGCGATAAGCCATGTGTTGGTGTTTGCCCTTTAACTAAATTGGGATCAACTATTAGAACATAAAAGAAAGCCAGAAATAGTATAAAAGTTAATTTAAACACAACGCCCCTCCAAATTTTATCTTAAGATTAATGCTCTAGCCCAGAGATCATCAAGAGTTTTTACTAATCTCATTTTATACTAATGTAATTCAGTAGACGTCAAAGGCCCTGAACTGCATACTAGCTAGCATGTTAAAAAGATCAAAATATTGCTGCTCCTTCAAGCTGTGCGTTCCCGATGGTGATAACCGTGAACGTCTAGTTTGTAATGTTTGTGGTCATATAGAGTATGATAATCCAAAAATTGTGGTTGGTCTGGTAGCAATAGATAACGGTAGAGTATTACTATGTAAACGTGACATTAATCCCCAAAAAGGGTTTTGGACCCTACCTGCAGGATTTTTAGAGCATGGCGAGAGTCCTGAAGAAGGAGCCTTACGTGAAGCCTCTGAAGAAGCAAATGCTATAGCAAAAATAGAGACTCTTCTTTCTATTTATTCTATCCCAGAGATTGGTCTAGTACAGTTATTCTATAGAGCAAAATTACTGAATAAAGATGTTTCTGCGGGAGAGGAAACACAAGCTGTTGGTTTATTTAGCAAAGATGAAATTCCCTGGAGTTCTCTCGCTTTTCCTTCTGTAGAATGGGCTCTTAAACACTATCAGGAGATTGGATCAAAAAAACAATTCGCACCCTTTACTAACCCATAGGTCTATTACTCTTCAAAATATAGTTTCTGTTAGATACTATTTCCCTAATCCAAACCCATTAATGTTCTAGAAAAGTATTCGGAATCAAACGGCCTTAAGTCATCTACACCTTCTCCAACGCCAACGGAAACAACAGGTATCCCAAAACGCTCTGCTAGCGCCACTAAAACACCACCTTTAGCAGTGCCATCAAGTTTGGTTATTACAAGAGCATCAATATCTACAACTTCGAGAAATGCCTCAACCTGATTGTGAGCATTCTGTCCTGTAGTAGCATCTAATACCAATATTCTAGTATGAGGAGCTGAAGAGTCTATTTTTCCTATTACACGCTGAACTTTCTTAAGTTCATCCATTAAATGAGTTTTGTTCTGCAGCCTACCGGCAGTATCAATTAATAATACATCAATATTTTCATTTTGCGCTTTGGAGAGCGCATTAAATGCAACTGATGCAGAATCGAGTTCATTTTCTTTAGCTTTAACCAGGGTAACATTGGTTCGTTCTGCCCAAACCTGTAATTGTTCAACCGCAGCAGCACGAAATGTATCCCCTGCAGCCAGCATCACAGAAAGGCCTGAATCTTTAAACTGATGCGCAAGCTTTCCTATAGTAGTAGTCTTACCAGTTCCGTTCACACCAACTACAAGAATGACGTGAGGTTTTGCTTCCCTATCTATTTCAAGGGATTTTGCTACCGGATCCAAAATTTCTTTAATATTTTTTGCTAAGTGTTTTTTTATCTCTTCTGCGGTTGCAGCCTTTCCAAGCTTTTCCTTTGAAAGCCTTAAAACAATATCGGAAGCTGTTTCCACACCAATATCAGAAGTAATCAATAAATCCTCAAGCTCATCAAGTGAAGCTTGATTTATATCATTGCCCGAAAAAATATCACTTATCCCCCTACCCATCCGAGAAGAGGTGAGCTTAAGGCCCTTTCTTAAGCTACTCAATAGACCTGTTTTTTCTTCACTCCCCCCAGACATTAGACTGGCAAACCATATGCAATCACACCATCTGAATGACTTATAAGGGCCTCTACTACTTGTATGCCGGCGAAATTTCCTTTGACATTAACATTAGCAAAATCCTCACTTCTTCCCTTACCCTTCCCTTCAAGTAGAACGGATACTTTTGAGCCAACAAGATTTTTTAAATGTTTCTGAGCTGCTATTTTACCCTTACCACGAAGCTCAGCAGCTCTTATTTTCCTGGTAGATACAGGTATTTGAGGCATCTTTGCTGCGGGAGTATTTGGCCTTGAGGAATAAGGAAATACATGAAGCCAAGTTATCGCAGCCTCATCAATAAGTCTTAATGTATTATGAAACATATCATCTGTTTCAGTTGGAAACCCAGCTATAAAATCTGCCCCAAAAACTATTTCCGGCCTTAAATCTTTCAACTTTTTTGTAACAGAAATTACATCATTTCGAGAATGACGTCTTTTCATTCGCTTCAGGATTAAATCATCTCCAGATTGAACACTCAGGTGCAAGTGGGGCATTAATCTTGGCTCAGAAGCAAAAAGCAACATAAGATCTGGGTCAATCTCTGACGGGTCCAGAGATGATAAACGTAATCTAGGTAGTTCTGGTACAGCAGCAAGTAGCCGCCTCACAGCCTGGCCAAGTGATGGATTGCCTGGGAGGTCATGCCCGTATGATGTCAAGTCAACTCCAGTAAGTACAATTTCTCTATAACCATTAGCAACCTGCGTCCTGGCCTCTGCAACAATATCCCCCAAAGGGACTGATCTACTATTCCCCCTGCCAAAAGGAATAACACAGAATGTACAGCGATGATCACATCCTTGTTGGACTTGGACAAAAGCCCGTGCACGCCCTTCAAATCCTGAAATCAAATGGCCCGCCTGCTCTCGCACAGACATTATATCATTAACAGCTGCTAGGGGGTGATCTTGAGAAGTCAGATAGCTAGATGACTGTAATTTCTCTACGTTTCCTAAAACTCTATTGACTTCAGGAATTTTCAACCATTTCTGAGGATTTATTTGTGCAGAACATCCAGTAACAATTATATCCACATCTGGTTTTTTTCTTTTCTCTCTCCGTATTATCTGACGTGCCTGACGCTCTGCTTCAGCTGTAACGGCGCAAGTGTTAATAATTAGAGTTTTTGAAACACCCGCATCAGAAGCTTTCTTCTTAATTACCTCTGACTCGTAAGTATTCAACCTACATCCAAGAGTAATAACCTCAACCTTTTCTGTCATACTAAAGTACCGCGAAAACTTGTAGCTACGGGCCCCGTCATAATTACATGATTATCTAAGCTACGCCACTCAATCTCTAGAGAACCACCATCCAAATTTACAGATACTGAACGAGATAAAAACCCTCTTCTTACCCCCGCCACAACTGCTGCACATGCTGCAGTTCCACACGCACTAGTAACCCCAACGCCCCTTTCCCAAACTCTTAAACTGATATCATCTAGATTTTTAATCTTAACTAGACTGACATTTGCCCTCTCAGGAAAGATCTTATGATGTTCAATTTTGGGACCAATACTTTCAAGGTCTATATCATCTAATTGGTCAACAAAAAAAACGGCATGCGGATTTCCCATAGACACACATACAGGGTTATTTAGACCTTCTACAGATATATCAAGAGAGAGTGTATCTGTCTCAACAGAAAGTGGTATATCTGACCAATCTAGTTTTGGCTCCCCCATGTTGACCATTATCCTAGATTGATCTTTTCCCATAACGTCAAGGATATCTGCCTCTGTCTCTATTTTGACTTTATCTTTACCCGTCTCCAAAAGAAGTAAATAGCCAACACATCTAACGGCGTTACCACAAGCAAAGACCTCACCGCCATCAGCATTCCAAATTCTTATTGACGCATCAATTTGACTAGATTTAGCTTTCTGAATAGTAATAAGCTGATCAAAGCCAATGCCTGTACGCCTTTCTGAAAGAACTCTGACGGCCTTTTTAGATAAATCTAGGTTTTGAGCCCGCAAATCTAAAATCACGAAATCATTGCCCAATCCATGCATTTTTATGAAATTTATTCCATCCATTTTTACTTTATAAAAGCTTTAAGCCTTTAAGGCAAAGTAATGATGTGTCCATGTTATAGATTGGAATACTTGACTTATGAAGCTCCTGACCCTAATTTCCGTGCACATTCATTGATATAAGTCTCTTTGACCTCCTAGGAGGAACATCAGTCCGCGAGTTTCGTGCACTGATGCAATAGACGTTGTAACCTTGATAGTTCTTTATTTTTATAGGAGAAACTTGTGTTTGATAGCCTATCTGAGAGACTCTCGGGTGTTTTTGACCGCCTAACGCGTCGGGGCGCGCTGACAGAGGAAGAAGTTTCTATAGCTATGCGAGAAGTGCGCATAGCTCTCTTAGAGGCCGATGTCGCATTGTCCGTGGTCAAAGAGTTTATTGAAAAAGTTAAAGCGCGGGCAATTGGATCAGAAGTACTAAAGAGTGTTACTCCAGGACAACAGGTTATTAAAATAGTCAATGACGAACTTATTGCTGTTCTTGGCAGCAACTCTTCTCAACTTAATATTTCTTCTGCACCGCCAGCAGTTATCTTAGTAGTGGGCCTTCAAGGTTCCGGAAAAACTACAAGTAGCGCAAAAATTGGTAAATATATCCAACAGAACGATAAAAAACGTGTTTTTTTAGCATCACTCGATACACAACGGCCTGCGGCAATGGAGCAACTTGCTACCTTAGGTAAGCAAGGCGGACTAGATACCTTGCCTATAGTCAAGGGACGAAAAACAATAGATATAGCAAAAGATGCTATACGATCAGGGTCCAGGCAAGGATATGACGTAGTAATATTAGATTCTGCAGGACGAATGCACGTTGATGATGATCTTATGTCTGAGCTAGAGGCTATTCAGAAAATATCTAAGCCAATAGAAACTCTGCTTGTTGCAGATTCTCTTACTGGGCAAGATGCAGTAAACGTCGCCCAAAATTTTTCAGATCGAATCAAGCTCACAGGAGTTGTTCTCACTCGCATAGATGGAGATGGACGTGGCGGCGCTGCTTTAAGCATGCGCTCAGTTACAGGCTGTCCAATTAAATTCTTAGGGATAGGTGAAGATTTGAATGCTCTCGAAATTTTCCATCCAGATCGGATTAGTAACAGAATTTTAGGCATGGGTGATGTTGTTTCATTAGTTGAAAAAGCCCAGGCCACAATAGATACAAAAGAGGCAGAGAAACTTGCAAGAAAAGTAAAAAAGGGTAAAGGATTTGATCTAAATGATATGGGCATTCAGCTTGCTCAAATGCGTAAAATGGGTGGTATGGAAGGACTCATGGGTATGCTACCTGGGGTGAACAAAGTTAAGAAACAACTGGCCCAAAGTAATATCGATGAAAAATCAATAGCCCATTTACAAGCAATTATTTCTTCAATGACTCCAGAGGAGAGAGAGAATCCAAGATTATTAAATAGCTCCAGAAAGCGGCGAGTTGCTAAAGGGTCAGGAACATCAGTCCAAGAGATTAATAGACTACTTAAACAATTTAAACAGATGAATCATATGATGAAACGCGTTGGAAAACTTGGCGAAAAAGGGCTCTCTCGACAAGGCATACAAGGACTAATGCCCCCCATACAATAGTGTAAACAAAGTAATTTAGGCAAAATAAAGAATGCTCTATAAAATAAGGAGAATTATTTATGGCATTAAAAATTAGACTATCAAGAGCAGGCGCAAAAAAGCGTCCGTATTATCATATTGTCTTGGCTGACTCTAGAAGCCCACGCGATGGTAGGTATATTGAAAGACTCGGAAATTACAATCCTATGCTACCCAAAGATAGTGGTGACAGAGTTAATTTAAAAGAAGAGAGAATAAAGCACTGGCTTGATCAGGGAGCACAACCAAGTGATCGAGTAGCTCGTTTCCTTGGAAAGGCCAATATAATAGAGATGCCTCAGCATCGAGATCAACCTAAAAAATCTAAGCCAAAACAAAAAACACTCGACCGTATAGCAGAACGCGAGGAAAAATTAAAAGCAGCTAAAGAAGCTATAGAGCAGTCAGAGCAGAGTGATACAGATAATAAAGACGAGAGTGCAGAGGCAGGATCTAATGAGAGTGCAGAGGCAGGATCTAATG
>CETH01001156.1_pt1 | contig 20887 bp, 15 predicted proteins | sample 361461 | NCBI WGS metagenome assembly CETH01 (sample SAMEA2622695, study PRJEB7988) | marine metagenome | isolation source: saline water (ENVO:00002010), including
GCATCCGATACCGTCGCCGTCAGTGTCGTGGTATCCGTAAGGGATGCAAACGTCTCGCTCGTGCTACTCAGTGCGACCGAGGCCGCGACCTGGCTGACCGTCACCGATGCCGTCGCACTCGCTGCACCACTCGTCGCTGTCACCGTGGCAGTTCCGTTCGCCACACTCGTGATCAGACCCGTCGAGTCTATTACAGCAACCGCTGTGTCCGACGAAGTCCACACGAGCGTCGGACTTGAGAGCGCCTGATCCAGTCCATCAACCACCGTAGCCGCCAGTGTCGCTGTATCCCCAACCGACGCCAACGTCACGCTCTCGATACTCAGCGAAGCTGATATCGCCACCTGATTGACCGTCACCGACGCCGTCCCGCTCGCCGAACCACTCGTCGCCGTGATCACTGCAGTCCCGTTCGCGACCGCTGTCACCAGCCCCGCCGAACTCACCGTAGCCACCTCCTGATCACTCGACGCCCACGTCACCGGCGCGCCCGCGATCGGAGAACCACTCTGATCTCGAACAATCGCTGTGAGTGTAGACGCCTGGGTCAGCGAGACGAACGTGATCCCGCCCGTCGCACTCCCTCCGCTCACGTCTATGCTCGTCGCTACCGGGGTCACCGTCGTCCCACCACCCCCAGCACCTGGGGTCGGGGTCGTCGGACTCGAATCACCACTGCATGACACCACACCTAACAACAATGTCAGGTATCTAATCTTCATCTCACGTGTTTCGCCATCACACCTTGATGGGGGAACACTCTTAATATTTCTGCAAGTTTTCTAGCTAAGCGCTTATTTCCCATGGAAAGCCACTGATGCTGGCGGATCTGCCAATAGGCTTTCTTCCTAGGAGCCAGATTCCCAAGCTCTTCATTGCTTACCCAAAACTCTCCCTCATGCAAGAACTCATAAGGATGAACGTAAATCAAAGGCAAAAAGCCTTCTTCGATCGCCCGGTGCATTAGTTTCAGGATTGTTCTCAATGGGAGCACCTTGAGATAGGTGCCACCGATAACCCTTGCTTTGAAGCCCGGAAATAATTGGCATTGAAAAACCGGGAACTCTGCCAGATGGTCTCCCCCGAAAACCTTAACATCAGTCGGGTGCGTCGGATTATCCCTAGTATCAGAAACCCAACTTGAATCGTAGAGAAACCTTTTTGCTAACTCCTCGTATGCCCAGTCATCTTGATGTCGAATAGAAAAACCGGGAGCCCTAAAACCGTTGACCGGTTGTCCAGAGGCCTGACTGATGGCTTTTATCGCCTTATCTAGAGATCTAGAAAAACGCTCTCTGCCCATCTCGTGAATGGGTGGGTATTGGTAGAAGCCATGGCATCCAATCTCGTGGCCCTCATCAACCAGCTCTCTGAGAATGTCCCCATGATCACGTGCGACTTGACCGGTGGAAAAAAACGTGAGTCGGTTAGAGCCTGGCGCCCCCTCAACAATCTCTTTGATCCGACCTAGTGCACGACGGAGTGCCTCCGGTCGAGTGGTGGGATCTAGGCCAAGTCTGTGCTGTAGATCGTGAGTGAAATCTTCGAGATCAACTGAAAGTAACGAACCCGCCACTTACTTATCCCCCGCTCAAATCGTTGTTAGGGAGAAGTCACCTTAGCCCGCCATGTGGAATCACACACATAACTTCCGACAACCAACCACTCAACCGAGCTCCGCAAGAAACAGTCGATCGCATGAGCAGGGCTTTCAACTATCGGCTCCTGGATATTGAAGGATGTATTCAAGAGGACGCCCACGCCAGTTTTTTGCTCGAAAGCATCTAGGAGCTTCCAATAAAGAGGGTTCGTTTCGCGGTCAACGGTGTGAACACGTGCTGTATTGTCAACGTGGGTAACGGCTGGAATGACAGTTCTCTTATCATCCCGAACCTCAGCCACAATATTCATATAAGGTGATTCCTGGTCGATTTCGAAATAATCACTTGCAACCTCGAGCTTACAAGAAGGGGCGAACGGCCTAAAAAGCTCCCTCTTCTTGATCTTCTGATTAAGCACTTCCCGAACCGAGTCGTAACGAGGGTCGGCTAAAAAAGAGCGGTTTCCGAGGGCACGGGGGCCAAACTCCGAAGCTCCTTGAAACCAAGCAGCAACCTCACCCCGGGCGAGCGCCGACGCGATTACTTCAAGAAGATCTTCTTCCTCATACCGTTGAGGGACCGGGAATCCCTTCTCCTCGAAGGCAGCGACTATCTCAGTATCACCGTAGGCCCGCCCAAGGTAAGGATGGGGCATCGATAAAGCTTCTCGCGGATAACCATTAGAGCTGTTCGCCAAGAATGCTGCACCGACAGCAGCACCGGCATCATGGGGAGCGGGAGGAATCAAAACCTTAGAGAAGAGGCCCCCACCAACGATCTTTCCATTTGCGGTGACATTGAGCCCACATCCACCAGCTATACACAGATTCTCGTATTCTGGTCGCTTGGACTTTGCCCACTCTAGGATATGGTACAGCACCTCTTCGTAAGCTGCCTGAACACTCGCCGCTATATCGCGATGGACTTCGGAAAACTCGCCTGAAGGGTCTCGAGACTCCCCAAACAAATTCCTTAACTCCGGGCTGAAAACCCCGTGCAGCGCTGCATGGTAATCTAGTATACGGGTGTTAAGCTGATATTCACCGTCCGATTTTTTCCGGATAATTTTTTCCAGTATGACATCTTTAAACCGGGGCTCACCATAGGGAGCCAACCCCATCATTTTGTACTCTCCCTCCAACATCCGGAATCCGAGAAACCCGGTAAATGCGCTGTAGAAATGACCGAGAGAATTCGGCCACGGTATCGCTTTCAATCGCTCAAACCGACCGTTTTCCACCGCGTAGAGCACTGTTGAGTGAGATTCACCACCTCCATCATAGCTAAGGCAAATCGCACGGCTGAAATTCGTTAGGTAATAGATACTTGCAGCGTGGCAATCGTGATGGTCAAAGTAACGAATTGAAGCGGTGAACGGCCCATGTTCACTCTGAAGCACCGACTTGACCTTAAACAAATCCATCCAGGACCCACGCAACTCTGGATAAGACTGCGTTTCAGAATCCTTGAAGGTGTCGAACACCTTCTTCAACCGAAATTGAGCGCTCCGCGGATTAGTGACGAGGCTCGACAAAACACCTTTTCCACGTCCAAACACACGCCACGGTTGCCAGTAGATCGCAATTTCATCCAGGTCACTCATCCTCAGGCCTGCAACTTCAAGACAGATCCTTATCGCTTCATGAGGGAAGCCACCATCGTTCTTCAACCTCGTTGAGCGCTCCTCTTCGATTGCGGCAACCACTTCTCCGTTTATGGTGATAGCAGCAGAGCTAGCCCCCATTGTCGAAAGGCCGAGAATGTTCATTTGTCCATCCAATATGCTTTGTCTCTGCTCCATTTAGTGCGCCCGACAGGATTCGAACCTGTGACCTCGTGCTCCGGAGGCACGCGCTCTATCCAACTGAGCTACGGGCGCATTTCAGGATCAAGATCGCTCAACCTCGAAACCGGTCAAGCGAACGAAATTAGCTCCCGACCCGGTATGAAACCCCTGTACTGAGCCAAAGAGGGCCAATCTGAGTCGTGGAACTGTATACAACGGCCGCCCGAGCACGCATCAGTACATAAAGGCCCTCATTCAACTCGATGAGTGTTCCAACCCCCGCCGTTATCGACGGATCGGTGTGGTTACTGAATCGATAAGCCCCGAATCCGGCCTCACCGAACCATTTACCCTCTTGGAACCAAAAACGGGTCGTCAGAGCACCACGGTAAGCCTCCGCAGCGGCTGATGAAGCGTCTCCTTGCCGTGCAAATTGATAACTGAGCAGGTGCTGGTAGCCAAAGTCCAGTGCCAGCTGGAGACCACGGCCATAACGCCGCCCAAACACTACACCCACATCACCACCATAGAGAGCCCGGCGGGCATCAAACGCGCCTTGCCCAATCCAAGTAACCGGGTTGACCAGAGTGTGCCCCACATTGCCGTTCGCTTCTACATGTACCTGTGCTGAAACCTTGTTAGGTCCAAGAAATGCAAACGAAATAACAAGCAGAGGAAGAGATATCAAAGACTTTCGCACGGTGGTGCTCCAGGTCTGTCTAAAGGGTCTGCGCGACTACCCGCACATGTACACTAATCCAGCAAACAGGTTACCGCCCGAAATATCTATACGCAGGTGCCTCAATACAGGTCGGCGCCCGCCGCGTGATCGCGACGGACGCCGTCAGAGTGAGCGCGCGGAATAAGCCGAGTTCTGTCCCTCTTGCGAGGGGAGGATCATTCATCTGGGACCGCTGTTACCAACGGCCTCTTGCGGCCTACCCGGGACTTCAATGGAACGGGCCATCCCATCGCCCCCTATTTGGCCTTGCTCCGGGTGGGGTTTACCATGCGACCTCTGTCACCATCGGTCCGGTGCGCTCTTACCGCACCATTTCACCCTTGCCTGTGCCGCGAACGGCCATCGGCGGTTTCTTTTCTGTTGCACTTTCCGTCGTCTTGCGACGCCCGGGCGTTACCCGGCACCCTGCCCTGTAGAGCTCGGACTTTCCTCCGCCGGACAAGTCCGACGGCGATCCTCACTCGCCACGCTCGCAGACAAGATGTCGCCAAGTGCCCTCTGGTTGCCACCCCCGGCAACAAGAAATCCACAAAACCAACGCCTCACCCTGAGACTGCTCGCGAAACTCTCAGGTAAAAAAAACGGCCTGCAGTGATACCGTCCCCTACCTGCTTACCGTAACGGAGTCAAATTCAAGGATCATGTGGCCCCTCATGCTCAAGCCAGATAATGTCCGTCCTGTAACCACCTGCACCCAACCAGTCCTATGATCCTGCATCAACAACGCCAAGTACCTGTCATCTGGTTGCTTTCTTTAGCGACTCTAGCGTTTGGCTCACTTCCGACAGCAATCGCCGCTCAGAGCGACGCGACCGTCGTATACCTTGTCCGACATGCAGAGCGAGCTGAAGACGGGACAAGTGACCCGCCGATCTCGCGGGCAGGCCAGCAGCGAGCGGAGTTGGTCGCGACACTGCTCAGTGACGCAGGTATCACACACATTCACACAACAGACTTGAAACGGACTCGCTCTACCGGAGCTCCGACTAGCGAATCCACCGGCTTAGCCATGGCCATCTACGACGCCCAAGACTTGGGAGGCTTTGCCGATCGGCTGCGAGAGACGCCAGGACGTCATCTGGTCCTCGGTCACAGTAACACCACTCCTCAACTAGCAGAGGCCCTAGGTGGTGACCCCGGCACACCTATAGAAGAAATGGAGTATGACCGCCTCTATGTCTTAACCCTGACCAGCACTGGGACTTCGACGGTACTCCTTCGCTTCGGAAATCCATACGGCAACTGATGAGCTACGATACTGTCGTCGTCGGAGCCGGTCCCAACGGACTAGCAGCGGCGATCGAACTACAAACCCATGGGTGCTCGACTCTGCTCATCGATGCGGCTAATGAAGTCGGAGGGTCAGCAAGGACAGAAGAAGCCACACTGCCCGGCTTCCTTAATGACGTCGGCTCAGCGATTCATCCCCTCGGGTTTGGATCTCCGTTCTTCTCATCTCTCCCACTCGACTCATTCGGCCTAGAGTGGGTGCATCCTGATACTCCGTTGGCCCATCCTCTTATAGGAAGCCGGACGGCGTTTCTGGAAAAGAGCCTGGAGCAGACTGCATCTGCACTAGGCGAAGACGGAAACGCGTGGACAAAACGATTTGCTCCATTCGTGGCTTCTTCGAAGACGTTTTTTGAGCACACGTTGAGGTCACCGCTGTCCATACCAAGCTCCCCGACCCTGATGGCTCGCTTCGCGCCACTCGCCCTGAAGTCGACCAACCGACTCGCCAAATCCTTCAAATCCGACCAAGCCCGAGCGCTTTTCGCCGGTAACGCGGCGCATGCTGGTACGCCTTTGAGTCACCTCCTTACTGGCGCGGTCGGAGCTGCCCTGATCGTCGCTGCGCACACGGTGGGATGGCCATTCCCCAAAGGAGGCGCAGGTAACCTGACCTTAGCCCTCGCGCGCTATTTCGAATCATTAGGAGGAACGATACAGACGGGCTCTCGAGTGACTTCACTCGCCGATTTACCAAGTGCTCGAGCGACTCTTATGGCCATCACACACGGGCAGGTGGCTGCGCTCGCCCATACCGGCCTGCCAGAGTCCTTCCTCCGCAGGCTAAAGCGATGGCGTTACGGTCCAGGCGCATTCAAAGTTGACTGGGCTTTAGATGGCCCGATTCCTTGGGAAGACCCTGCAGTAGCAAAGGCAGCTACAGTACATGTGGGCGGAACATTGGAAGAGATAGCCGCGTCGGAAGTGCAGCCTTGGTCTGGTCGGCTAAGCGAACGCCCCTTCGTGCTACTAGCTCAACATACACTTTTTGACCGTTCGCGAGCTCCCGAAGGCAAGCACACGGCATGGGGCTACTGCCACGTGCCCAACGGGTGGGAAGGCGATGCCACGCCGGTCATCGAAGCTCAAATCGAGCGCTTCGCGCCAGGCTTTCGGGAGCGAATTCTCTCACGATCGTCGTGGGGGCCTAAGCGCCTAGAGCGATGGGATGGCAATCTCGTAGGAGGTGACGTGAATGGAGGTGCCCTGACACTTAGTCAGATGCTGGGCCCTTCTCGATGGAGCTTGCCTGGGTACCGCACCCCTAAAGCCGGACTTTACTTATGTTCAGCATCGACTCCGCCAGGTGGTGGCGTTCATGGCATGGCCGGTTTCCATGGAGCACGGTGCGCCCTGCGGCACACATTTGGTATTAGGCCAACTTAGAAGTAACTCAACCGAGGCGTTGGCTCATGCCTTCTGATAGCACCTGGATACCGTCCTTCGATACCAAGATCCCCTCTGCACCATGAAAACCATCAATAAAGTCGATGCCATCAACCGAACCCAATACGAGAGCGGCTGTCGAAAGCGCATCCGCGATCATCGCAGAGGGTGCTAGGAGGCTAGCAGAGCTTAGCTCCTGAGCAGGACGACCGGTCCGTGGATCAAGAATGTCATGGTGACGATAGTCCGGGGTAAACGATCGGAAATAGTCACCTGAAGTCGCCACGCCTCCTCCATTCAATTGAACCCGGCCGACTGTGGCCTGTGTTCGCCGGGGATGCTGGATCCCAATAGTCCACTCTTCATTTCTTCCTGACGACCCATTCGAGGCCATATCACCGCCCGCATCCACAAGCACCCGCTGTGCACCCTTTGCCGACAATAGATCTACAACCTGATCGACGACAAAACCTTTTGCCACTCCGTCGAGAGAGATGGCCATGCGACTGTCTTCAAGGGTCACCGCGGACCCTGCAACAACCAATCCTTCATAGCCCACATAGCTAAGCGTTTCATCAATTTCCCGATCAGTTGGGGGCCGTCCTTTACGCTCGAACGTGGATCCGTGCAACTCGACCAAAGGCGCAACTGTGACATCGAAAGCACCGCTAGATCTGTGACTAACCTCTAGGGCAAGCTTGAGGACTTCGATGAGTGGGGAGGGAGCATTCTGGAGCCGTCCCGTTGCATTCAACCGCCCAACAGCAGAATCGGCGCGATAACGAGAAAGAACGGCTTCAAGCCGCTCCATCTCTATGAAAGCTGAATCAATCATCTCACGTGCACCGGCGTTATCCGGGTGCACCACCGTAATGTTGACCAAGGTGCCCATCTGGACCCGGGTTTCACTTACCCGGTGTAAACCCGCTCGCCAGAAGGCCTCTCTGCTGACCCCTATTCCAAACGCAGCTCCTAACCCGACTCCCGCAGTAATCCTCAGGATGTCTCTTCGAGAGATCGACCCAGATTCAGACACCCGACTCAACTCCCAACTGAATTAGTCTGGGTTGGATTTCTTCTAAGTCGTGACCGCAAACCCCTCTCCTATCGATCAGTTGTACCTCACACACGTTACACCGGACGCATTCGGGAAAGTCAACGATCTCCTTGCGAATCGCACCGGTAGGACATTTCTGCTCACATACAGAGCAAAGTGAGCAGTGCTCTACTCTCGGGATACGCTGAACCGAAAGAAGTGCTAGAACGCCGAGAGCAGCCCCAAGCGGACACGCATAACGACAGTAGAACCTGGGGACCACAACAGACGCAGCAAGAATACCACCAGCGATTAGCCACAGGAGCGGTGACGGACTTAGAAAGAACACCGTCCCGAACGGTTCGAAGTACTGATATAGGCTAACCTGACTGCCGAGTAACGCAGGGACCACAATAACAGCAAGGATCACATACTTGATCCAGATGCCTCGTTGGTGAAGATGCTCCGGAACCGAACGCTGCCAAGACTTCGGCCCCCACCGAGCAATCACATCCTGAAGGGCGCCGAATGGACAGAGAAATCCACAAAACACGCGACCCCAGACTAAGGTAGTGACTAGCGTGAAGGTTACGATTAGAAGAAGTGGAATGTCACGAACATAAACGCCAACTCCAGCCCAAATGCCACTAGTGATATGAGATACGGAGAGGAATCCCCCGTCTAACCATCCCAACACTACAAGCGTGACGAATACCGAAGCCCAGCGCAGAGACGTCCATTTGGTGAAGAAAGCAGCCGACCCAAGGACAAGAACTAGCGCCATCATCGCTAGGCGTCTCCAAGACACACCCGCCAGCGTTCTTTGAAGTAGCGATTCGTCCTCGGTGAGAACGAACTCGGGCACGGCTATCGCTTCTGCACCTAGCTCCGCATCCGCTACATCGACCGAATCAAAACCTTGATCAGTCGCCGATGCTCCTTCTTCGGTAAGGGGCACTTCTAGCTCTTCCTTACTAGGAATCTTTGGCCGATCCTCACTTAATCCAGTCCGATCAGCTAATGTCTTCGACTCAACATCGGGCTCCACCAATTCTTGAGGTTCTGCCAAGGCAAGGGCTTCTGCTTCTGCAGCTGCTGCAGCCTCAGCTGCGGATCGTCTCGCCTCCAGGCTCCGGTACTCGACCGAGTGGATCCCGAGGTCATCGAGATCGTACACGAAACGAAACGGACGCGCAGTGTCCAGCAAGGAATCAACCAACATGATCCCAATCAGCGTGGCTTCACCCGACACGATGCCACCCGACGGAAGTCCCATCGATATCACATTGCGTGAATCGATCTGAATGGTGTCTCCATCTTGCTCAATACTCCAACCTTGCTGACGGAACAGCCTAAGTCTCGAACCGTCGATCGCGTAAAGCATCAGATTGTCGGCACCGCCGCGTCTCTCAGCAGACCGCTGAGCCCGCGCGTAGAGTTGCTCACCAAGGAAATAGTTTCCTAACCGGTCGTTCTCTACAAATGCCAATCCAATACCTGCCGACCCCTCTCCGGGCTCCGTAACCTCGAAACGCTGAACGATCCCTGACTGGCGGAGATCAAACCACGACATGCCAACAGGGTCTACAACTTCAGTAGCTGTGGCAGATGGACCGTCAATTAGTGCATGCGCGTTGGCGACTCTCCTGGCGGCATCGCGCACTCCTCTCGATAGGGCTCTCACGCTGATTGAAACGCGAGAAATGCCGTCTATGTCGTTCCAGAGTTGGAAAGGATCACCAATGTGCTTCTCCGAGAACTGTTCTTGAAATCCCGGCGTCCTCAAAAAGTCGCCCATACTTTGCATGTACGACTCGAAATAATCAGTGACCCTTACACCCGTTAGCGTTCCATCGGTGCGCATTCCTATGAGTGCCTCAATCGGTCCGCTGTATCCATATTGCTCCGGCGGGAGGTCCGAGGTGAGGAACACATACCCGATGAGATCCTCTGACCCGTCAGGAAGCACTTCGAACGCAGAAATCACTGGTGGATCGCCCTGCGGATCAGTAAAGCGATCTGCCCGAGGCATCACCTCTTGGATCAGTGAAGCTGGAATCCTTTGAATGCGCTGGCCTTGTGCCCCTTGAGGCACAAGGAAAACCAGGGCGAGGATCAATGCGCTCGTCTTCCTAACGATTGCGAAAGGGTGCATCGCGCGAGCATACGCGCAGGCCTCCCGGTCAGCAAACCCTCCTCTCACCCTAGCCCTCCGAACGGACCTAACACACTTACTCCGCATTTATGTCGCACGATGGAGCCCCATCGAGTAGCATTTTGGGCCTGGGCCGGCAATCAGACCTGCCTAGTTGTTCTCGTAACTGCGCCTCGGGATCCTACATTGCGGCCATTGTCCAATGGAAGGGAAGTTCTGCGTCCTCCGGGACACGCGCATTGGTCCTGCTAATGGAGCATTGGGAAGCGTCACCGTTTCACGAGAGACGCGCTCAGGATCTTCAGACGCCATGTATGCCACCATAGCCGCTAGCGTAGCGTTATTGCGCAAATCATCAAACACAATCTTGTCGAAAGTATCAATCCCAGTATGCCAAGTGTACTGGCGGTAGTCGGGGTAATTCGACTGAAAGCGGAACGATGGCGCCGGCACACACAAGAACGACATGTGATCGCTCCCTCCAGACTCAGGGAGACCCGGGATGTCGAGCTCAATGTGCTGAGTGATTTCAGGTGGGATCGCCGAGAACCATCGTGCGAAGTGCGACCCAGCATCCGTGAAACCCATCATCCGAATGTAGTCGACGCGCCAAGTACCATTGTCTTGGTTAAAGGCCGACTGCAGTCCATCCATCACCTCAGGGTGATCAGCCTGGAAGTTGTTCGAGCCAATAAGGCCACGCTCTTCCGCATCCCAATGGCCGATCACAATCGTACGACGAGGGTTAGGGTAGGCAGTTTTCAGAATCCGTGCCGCTTCGAGCATCATGATGGTACCGGTCCCATTATCTGTTGCACCCGAAGCACCATCCCATGAATCGAGATGGGCACCGAGAAGAACATATTCGTCTGGGAGCTCACTTCCGGGCATCGTGGCCACGACATTGAACGCCGGTACCGAACCCGTGAATTCTGCTTGGGCATCGATACGCACAGTAGGTGACTGGTCGTTCAAGGCTAAGCGCGCCACTAGGCCGTAGTCTTCGCAGCTCAAATGAATGGTAGCGACTCGCTCCGTGCTAGCATCAAAAATCTTGTCAGCCCCCCAACCGTCGGACCACAAAGCACGTAAGACAGCCACGGCACCCGCGTCCTCTAAGCGCCTCGCGACCACTGCCTCCGCACCACGCGCGCCACCACGATCCATGCCCGCGGCGAGGAGCAGCGACTGAGTCCATGACCTCTCCGCTGTCTCGCGCTCCTGAAGAAAGCGCTGGTAAGAGACCTGTGTGGCCTGTCCTTCCCATGATTCCGGTGCTCGACAACTCGGCTCAGGAAAAGAAATCGCCACAACCTTTCCAGCAACCTGAGGGAGCCACGCTTCTAGGTCCGCCTCGCTACTCAACTCGGGCAGAGCCAATACTTCCGCTTCTACAACTCCCTCCGTGCCCGGGCTCCACGCCATCATCGTGGCATTAAGAGTCCGTACTCGTGGCTCTAGAAGGTCGACATGTGTGATGCCGCGCTCCCAGCCTCTCCATGTTCCGTATTCATGTCGTTCAACGTCGACGCCCCATGCATTGTATAGAGACTCAAGCCACTCGGCCGCCTGAACGTATCCCGATGTCCCAGTTAGGCGCGGACCGATAGAGTCCATTAGTACCTGAGCGAGATTGTACGCCTGCGACCCCTCCTCCATCCCTTCCTTCCACATCTCTTGGATCACAGGATCGTCCGTAGGGAAAGTCTGGGCCTCCAAGGCTACAGTGGAAACCACACCGACCGCGACAAACATGAACGACATCTTTTTCATTGACCGTCCTCCGAAGGACCTGTTTGAGCCTGATCTCAGAAACCTACGCGATTTGCGCCCCTCGGGCCCCCCGATATCCTACGCGCTCAGAGGATGGCCGAAACGCACCGTGTATCGTTCTCTTGCATGTAATGGTGAACCAAAACAATCTCGCTTCCTCTTGTAGGGTTCCGAAAAGACAAGTAGAAACGGTCTGCCACATGTCCACGCATCACCGAAATCACAAGGTAAGAATTAGATGAAAACGTCCATGCTTAAAGGAATGGTCCTGTTAGTGATAAGCCTTGCACCCACCTCTGTAATGGCTCAAAGCGGTGAAATGAAGGACATGAACACCTTCGAACGGCCAATCGCGATGGCCGACAACGTGTGGATCGAAGAGCTTACCATGCCTGAAGTCCGCGATCTCTTAGCCCAAGGCTGGAGAACGGCTCTAATCCTCACAGGGGGAATCGAGGAGAACGGTCCGTACCTTACGACCGGTAAACACAATCACGTGCTCAGAGTGATGGGGGAATCAATAGCGCGGCAATTCGGGAAAACACTGGTGGCCCCGATTGTGACGATCGAACCTGGGAACCCAGAGCGCGCGACTAGCCCGGGTGGCATCAGGTATTCGCAGGAGACATATCGCGCAGTTCTGAGAGACTACGCGGTAAGTCTGAAGGCTCAGGGCTTCGCAAATATTTTCTTGATGGGTGATAGCGGTGGCAACCTCCGAGGCATGACAGAGGTCGCTGAGGAACTGCAGTCTGAATGGGCCGGACACGACATCGTGATCGCTCACATACCAGAGTACTACAACTACCAAGACGTGCTCGCTTATCAAAAAGAAGAGCTCGGTATTGATGAAGATCCAAGGCTAGAAGGCCTGCACGACGACTACTACATCACGACGATCATCATGAACGATGACCCAGAGCACGTGCGGCTCGGACAGCGGATTGATGCGGGCAAGGCGTCAATCAACGGGATCAGCATTCTTCCAATCGACACCGCACTGGAGCATGGGCGCAGGTTAATACAATTCAGAACCGACGCGACCATTGAAGCGATGAGGGCTGCAATCTCAGAACAACGCAAAGACTGACAGATACGTGGGCGCGAGGACCGCTAGAATGCGAAGAGCTTAGTTAGCTTGGCGGTGAGGCGACGATCAAGGATCTCACCCTCGGAAGTGCGGCGCTCAGAAAAGACTAAGAAGAGGTCACTCAGCGGTGAGTGAATCCAATTCAGGCGAACATTCGTGATCATTTCCCGGGTCGCGTCGTTGTACTGCAACCATCCACCAGCCAAGACGCGAGTCGAAAGCGCGTAATCGACTCGACCGCTGAATACGTCGACTGTAAAGGGCGCTCCCTCAAATTCAATGACGTTGTGGTCAGCGCCAAAATCAAACCCTAAATGTCGGTTCACACGCCAAGCCAAGGTGCCCCCGATCGACCTTCGTGCACCTTGAAAATATCCGCCTCCGCCAATACGCACCTCGCCCGAAAGGGGTCGGGATGCATCAGATACGTATTTCGCCGAAGCCTCACGGAACTGATGAACGCCAGCAGGCACAGTTCCCCCAGAGAGAGAGAATTCCCGATCGAGTCGCTCATAACGATCGGTGCCAAGCAGGGTTAGCACACTGCCGTCCAAGAATGACAGCGCCATACCACCCGTAACATTCCTAGTTTCGAGCATGCCATCAAAGTCACGGTATTGCTCAATCTCCAGATAGGGATTCGCCTCATTCAGGCCACGGACCGGAGGTCGCGGATGGGCACCCACAGTGGCGTAGTAGTGCCGGACAGCCCTCCTGCGAACAAAGCCTACGTCAGGATTGAAAGCTTCCCCGATACTTCTGTAGAGAACCGAAATATTCCAAAACGCATCTCGCCATGCTAACGACGCTCGGGTCGCTTGGTTGTTTCCGCTCTGCCCGGGCTCATGTGTTTCGGCTAGGTAACTATGCACCATCAAGTTTCCGAACAGACGGGCATTTACATCGACGCCCCACGCCCGATTGTACTCGGTCTGCGCCTGGCGATCAGAAACATCGTTTGCGGATCTGCCTCTTAATACTTGTCGGTTTGTAAAGATGCCGCCTACATCTACCGATCCCAGAACTGTGCGCCTTACCCTTGCCACAGTGAAGCTCTCTGAGTCCAAAAGATCGGTGGAAGACGTCTGCATGTTTAGAGCGCCGACTTCGAAGCCTCCTGCTCTCCCGGTCAAGCGCCCGCCAGCTGAGATGGGGACTGGCTGACCACCTAGTAGACCGATACGACGGGAGTGAAATAACGTAAAGTCTCTCGGAGAAGCACCTAGCCGATAATTACGCTCTGACAGGTCGCCAAACGCATATGTGCCTGAACTCTCTATGAAGAACTCGCGCTTCTCGGGGAAAAAGAGCGGGAATCGAGTCAAGTTTACCTGCTCTTGATCAGCTTCTACCTGAGAGAAATCGGTCTGCCATGTCAGGTCTGCCGTGAGGCCCGGTGTTAGACCCCACTTAATATCTAGTCCTACATCCCCCTCGCTCCGCTGCTCAGCTACTCCGGGAAGAGTGCCTCTCGCCCTCTCACTGAGCATAAAGGGTTTTACTGTGATATTTCGACTTCCCTCGAGACGAGGAAGTCCGATCAAGCGTCCCGCCTCCGCCATCCGATGCACCCGTGTGCGTCTTGCTACCGGAGCCCACATTGAGTCTTCGACTTTTCTTCTCACCCGCCGGACGAAGTTGATTCCCCATTCCTGTCTTTCTTTAGATGGATCGAACCGGAGAGTCGAAAATGGGATTGCCAACTCAGCGCTCCACCCGTCATCGAGTCTCTCCGTCTCCACTCGCATGATGCCTTCCCACTCCACATTGCTCGTGCGCGAGTTGTCGTAAGCCTGCCCGTCCCTGATCGCCCCATTCGGGTTGATCATCAGGTAGTAGGCGTTTCGCCGATCTAAGAAGGTGTCCAGAGACATCCCAATGATGTCCTCATTCGGACTGTAGAAGTCCTGCGTCATCCGCTGTGCGACAATACGATCTGGCTCGGAGTCATACATCATCGCGCCGATGTAGAGCGTGTTGTCATCAAACAGAACACGAACCTCTGTGCGTTCCGTCGCTGCCATACCTGTACGAGGTGTCGACTGCACAAAATCAGTTGCAGGTGCAGCGTTAGCCCACGATGACTCATCAAGTCGACCATCGATTGTGATCGAACCTACCGCACGCAACGCCCTTAGTGTTGGTCTGGGCGCTGCTTCAGGGTCGATAGGCACGGACGCCAAAGAGTCTTGACTCCCCTCCTCTTCCACTACTTGGGCAGAAACTGGAAGCGTGACCATGCCCAAGATGCCCATACCAAGCATCGCATGGCGTAGCCAATCCGTCTTAAAGCGAAGACTAGACACTATCAGCTCGCTATAACCTTCAAGCGGCACTTCGAGAGCTTAAACCAGCAGCACTGTAGATCCGACCGTCTGACGAGCCTCGAGCGCCTTGTGAGCTGAAGCGACGTCAGAGAGGGGGTAACGTTCTCCAATGTGTGGACGAACTTTCCCTGCTCGAACCATGTCGAACAGCGCCCCAATACCCTCGGCGGTCTCGCGGGGGTCAGAGTAATGGTCTGCTAGACGCGGCCTAGTCAAAAACAATGAGTGGTGCTTCGCCAAAAGCAGAGGAGACATAGGCTCGACCGGGCCTGACGCGTTCCCGAACGTTACTAATAAGCCCCTGGGTGATAACGATTTAAGCGATGACTCGAACGTACTCGCACCCACGGAATCATAAGCCACCCGGCAACCCTGCCCGTCAGTGATCTCAGCGACCCGTTCAGCAATATCTTCTTCATCGTAAAGTATTACATGGTCGCAACCATTTGCTTTCGCTAGCTCTCCCTTTTCCCGCGTCCCTACCGTACCTATTACGTTCGCACCCAGCGCTCTCAACCACTGACACGCGATCAGGCCAACACCTCCAGCTGCAGCTGTGAGCAGCACATTATCACCGCTTTGCACGGCGTAAGTCCTGCGGACCAGGTACTCTACGGTGCAACCCTTCACCATCATGGAAGCGGCTGTTTCTTCGCTGATCTCGTCAGGCAACTCTACTAGACGCCATCTAGGTATCACTCTGACTTCACAATAAGAGCCGATCGGTCCATTGCTCGTGTACGCCACCCGGGCGCCCACTTCGAGATCATCGACCTCGCTCCCAACGGCTTCGACGATACCAGCCCCCTCCACCCCAGGAGTGAAGGGCAACTCCTGGGGATATAGGCCGGTGCGATGATAAACATCAATAAAATTCAGACCTACCGCCCTGTGCCTGACCCTGACCTCATCAGGCCCAACCTCTCCTGGATCCCGCTCGATCCACTCAAGGACCTCAGGTCCGCCTAGCTGGGATACGACAACTGCACCACTCACACGTGTCTCTCCATCATAAACTCAGTGAAGCCGGAAGAATCTAAACGAGACCACCCTTCCCCGCTCCCCGAGATGGTGTCTACCTTCAGGAGAGCAACCAGCAATTCTCGCAAAACAGGACCACCGATGTTCCGCACACGTGATCTACCTAACCGCTACCGCAGCTCAACTCTGCTTGGTGTGGTGATATCCCTCTTCTTCCTTTCATCTCCTATCGGTGCACAAGTCGTCACGTGGGACCCCGTGCCTGAAGGGCACCCTCGCACTGCCGCCGAACTAAACGGTTTCTCAGCGCACACCCGCCATCTTGAGATGTGGGACTACCTGGAACAGCTACGCGGCGTATCGTCAGACATGAGGCTGGGGACATACGGTGAAACCCGAGAAGGCCGGAAACTCCCATACGCGATCTTCTCGCGACCCCTGATCTCAGAACCGTGGGAAGCGATGGCTCTAGACCGTCCAGTCATCCTGTTCGCAGCAAATGTACACGGTGGCGAACGCACCTTCCGGGAAGGCCTCTTAGTACTGATGAGGGACTTAGCCACCCGAGGAACGGCGGCAAACAACTTACTCGATCAAGTAACGATTCTGGTAGCTCCGCAGATCAACCCCGACGGGTTCGAAGCAACGGAACGAGGGCAACGCGGTAACTCATGGGGTATCGACCTTAACCGCGACTATGTGAAACTCGAACACGCCACTATTCAGTCATACGTGCAGAACCTGATCACTGAATGGAGGCCACATCTATTCATTGACGGTCACAACGGAGGAGCACGGCCTTATAACCTCAATTATCAGTGCACCAGCCATTACGACTCAGCAATAGAGCTAACGCTCCTGTGCGACGACGAAATTTTCCCGGCGATCGACGCAAAACTCGGAATCGAGAACATGATGGCGTGGTACTACTCACGCGGAGATGAAGAAGAGTGGAACACAGGGGGATCCCAAGTCCGAATCGGCCGGAACTATGGAGGCATGGTAAACTCAGTCGGGATTTTGTTTGAAGCACCGCGACAGGAGCTAGAGGTAGGTGCTCGAGCAGGATACTTAGGGTATCTCGCAGTAGCGGAATGGGTGGTTGCGAATGCAGAGCACCTAGTCAGAACTGTAGAAGAGGCTAGGGCAGAGACAATCGCGATGGGAGCGGAGCCACGAGGTCAGATCGCAGTGGAAATGGAATATGCTGCGGAGAACTACCCTGTCGATTACGTAATCGTCCGCGGGGGAGATTTCAATGATCAGCCTTCAATGCCCTTAGATACCATCGAGGTGACCGGTGCCCGGCTAATGAAAAAGCCTGTCGCTGTAACACTCAGAGATCGGCCGTGGGCCTATGTGCTCCCGCGCGATGCCGAAGACGCCGTCTCTCTCCTGCTCCGTCACGGCATCACGGTTGAACAACTCTTGGAGCCCGTGACCTTGGAAGTTCAGGCATACACGGTCGCTGGAGTTGAACACGAGCGACAATACAACCACCAGGCAGTCACGCGGATACAGGTTGGTGATGTCATCACGCAAACTCGAGATTTTCCTGCTGGTACGTACGTAGTTCCAACCTCGCAGTACTTAGGTCGGCTAGTAGCCCACATGCTAGAGGTCGAAACTGAGGATAACGTCGTATACTGGAACCGAATGGATGCGTGGATACCACGCCCCGGAACAACATCCGGCGGCGAACCAGCCATTGCCCCCATCTATAAGATCATGACGCCGACGATACTCTCTTCGAGTCTTGTTGAACCGAGATAAGCCCCTACGACAAACATCAGAAGCCCGGTCCCTGATACGTTCAGGGGCCGGGCTTCTAGCTTTTACTCGTCTACATTTCTTGATGAGTGTTAGATCTTTACGTCTTTAACGGACCTGCGACTGACAATCCTCCCAACTCGTACAACGCACTCGCAGCCTTGAGCGAGCCTCTGACGGGAGCAGAAGGATGGAGGTGGCTTCAATAACATCCCGTATTGCAGCCTCTTCAGCAGGCTCGAACTGCAGGAGTAGCACCCACTGGAGCATGTCGCCCGAAGGCTCGCGAAGTTCCCACTCGTAAATCCAATCAATCGCATCAAGCTCACGACGGATCGCATTATAGTCTTGCTGGCTCGCCGGGCCCTGCCCCAGAGGCAAGCTCACTATTTCAAAAGAGAGTTGATGATTCTCTCGCCACCTATTCAAGGCAATATCAATGCTCTGGAAAGGAGCCTGGATACGCATTAGGTGATGGGCGTATTCAGAAAGCAGGAGGTTGTTGTGCTTGACTCCCTTACCGAGCGCGGACTCCATGTACTCGATGTACCTTGGCTGGTCACCCTCTTGTAGTGCTTCCATGGCCAGAAGAAAGTCGGTGTCGGCATCCGCAGGGTTGATCTCCGCGATCACCGCAGCCATCCGCGACCATTCTTCCGAGCCTGGGTCGACCTGGGTACCCGCGCGAGCAACAAGAAACTCTCGACCACCAAACAACAGTCCGATCGCATATATGCCTAGCAACATGCGGTACCGCCGGTACCAAGCAACGTTTTCAGCGGTATGGGCCACGAAACCTCCCCGGGAGCGCTATAGACCCTTTTGGGTCTGCTTGTCACTGACCTTCCAGATGAATGAATCGAGATAGTAATGCATCAATCCGTAGGCATAGATCATCATCTGTGAGAAGAGCGCGTAACCACTCGCGTAGTCCATAGCCGGCACACCGAATTCATCGATTGCCGGGTACGGTGCAAAATTCACGACACCGAAACCGAATTCGTCGAGGGGTCTATTTATGACAAGCTGAAATAGCACAGCATAGAGCACTCCACCCGCGAGAAACCACCGCAGATGTCCAGGACCCGTCAGCTTGCTCCACAGCCCTTTTCGGAATGTTCCTTTCTCCTGACTCTTTCTCATGAACGAGTACACCATGACGATGTACTGAACGCCATGCATGAGTCTATGGGCCACCGCGTGGAGCAGAATTGAGTTCGTGTTCCACGCCACAAAGTACCAAAGAAAGTAGCTGGCGAAGATAAAGACATACTTCACGGGGTTTATTATCGCCCCAGCCTGATGCGTTCTCCAAAGATGCCACATGTACACGATCAGGTAGCCGACTAGGACCACCTGACTGACCATGAGCAGTGCGTCCACAAACGACACAGACAGAGGAACTCGCATCCGATGTAGTTCCCGAATCCAAAGGAACTTGAACATCGGCGCATTCAGGAACATGTAGGCGTAAAGCACGCAGTGGAGCACTAGGTCATAACGCCTCGTTTGCTTCAGCCCTGCACCTGCCTTGAAATCATAGATACGACCTAGACCATGCTGCTGCATGATGCTGTGTTGATGATCCCAAGCGGTGACCAGCAAAAGCAACGTGATAGGAGCAAACTGCAGACCCATTATGGTGAATCCGATTATTACCACAGGGCCTATTATCAACCGATCCTTGAATCGGTCCCACACGTCTGGCATTCCGTATGACCGGATCCAGCCCGCATAGTGATGGGGAATGGTGATCCACAAGTTGATTGAAGCAACTGCCACGTACGGCAACCACGCCTGAAAACCGAGCGCAAGCGCTACAGCAAAAAACGGAAGCCCGAGGAACCATACGAGATCGTGCTTCGGGGTGAGGATGTAGCCGGTCTTGAACATTCAGATGTGTTGTTACGGGCTGAGTAAGCTACGTATACCACATGGAAGCCGAAGTGCTCCAACTTCCCGGAGACACTGACGAAAGTGTAGATCTCTCGACCATCCTGATCGCAACATCAACGTCCTAGTTCTGCGCTTGGATCTATACGTCTACTGAATCCGCCGATAGGTGGCATGTCCTACGCCAGTGATCTTCCCATTCTCATCCATGCGGATGTACTCGTTCTCTATCGTGTTGCCGTCTTCGGAGAGAACATTGATGATCACCTGGGTAACACGGCCATTTCGTGAATTCGAGATTCTCGTCGTGCTCGCATTAACCCACTCGACCGCCGTCTCAGCGTTGTTCTGACCCCACACCGAGCGGAATTCCCCGTCAAACATGGTGTCGTAACCCCACTCAGAATCCTGACCCTGAGAATTTGTTGCGGCGACAGTAATCGACATGCCCCCGTCACCCCACGGCTCATACGTCATAATGTTGATCGCTGGTGCTGGCGCATCCGAGTCCATCTTCCACTGACCGAACCGTGCGGAGGGATCTTGGGCCGAAGCCTCTGCGGCCATGAAAGCCGCAGTTGCGACTAGGGCCGCGCCGATAATGAGTGGGCGCTTGATCATTTTTATTCTTGCTCCCTTATATAAGTCTGTTGTTCAGTTGTGCCCCGAAGTTCGCTTTATTACGCCAACATACGGGGCGAGTCTGGCGCCTGCCACGGGCCTGATCCATTTCAGCACCCAGCGGAAAGATCACCTACCGATCCTCCGGTACGCCGTATGGATAAAGCGTAGAGAGGTCGACGTGCTCATACGGCAACGCATCTAGATAAGTGGTGCCAACGAAAGGTCCCGGCGCTTCGACCACAACAATGGTAGATGCAAAGCCCGTTTCGTCGAAACCGCGCCGGAAATGCACGCGTGACTTTACGACGAACACATCGAACTCGGCTGGGTCAAGCGTTCCAAATCTAAATGACTCAGGATCTGTTACCTGTGTATAGGCGGGAACGATAATTACGGCACTACCGCTACCATACCGCACTACCGCTGCTGTCTC
>CETH01174191.1_pt1 | contig 20885 bp, 22 predicted proteins | sample 361461 | NCBI WGS metagenome assembly CETH01 (sample SAMEA2622695, study PRJEB7988) | marine metagenome | isolation source: saline water (ENVO:00002010), including
TATGTCAAGCGATTTTTTAAAATCCTCAGCTTTTCCCCAGCATTATTTTAAAATCCCCAAGAATAGCTAAATTACCCACAATATTTCCACAGTTAGACGGTCATTCAGAAGCAAAAATTTGTTCAGGATTCTTGAAAAATTTGAACTCTAGAGCATTCCCAGAGGGGTCTCGAAGGAACATCGTCCATTGCTCTCCTGGCAGGCCTTTGAATTTGATATATGGCCCAATCTCAAAAGGCTAATCATACTCTTCTAGTCTGGCAGTTATTCTTTTCCAGTTGATTTCATCAAGAATGATGCCAAAATGGGGTACAGGGACTAGATCTCCATCCACGAGATTCTCTATCACGGTTGAACTCTTAGAATTAGGTTCTCCTAGATGTGCTACAAGTTGATGACCAAAAAAATTAAAATCGACCCAACTCTCATCAGAGCGGCCTTCACTAGCGCCAAGAATTCCTATAAGAACTCTCTAGCTTCTGTCAGATCCTTTGCGGGGATTGCAAGATGAAACTTCAATTCAGACATCAATCCCACTCATTTCGGTGAATTAAAACATCCTTGAGCACCTGTGGCTTATCAGTCATAATCCCGTCTACTCCCAAATCTAATAAACGTCTCATTTCATCAGGCTCGTTAATTGTCCAAGCGTGAATTACCTTTCCCAAGGAATGAACCCTTTTGATAAAAGTTTCTGTTATTAATGGAACTCCCTTCATGGAAACCGGAACTTGCACGCATTGTCCGTTCAATACGGACGAATTCTTCGTAAATTTTCCGACCCGTATCCTTGCTACTCCTGAAGGGCCGACTCCCATGCATAAATTATTTCCAACGAGTCGCGAAATGTTCTGGTTCCTTCTGTCGGAGAACGACGACACACAAATACGAGAAACTGATGCTGTATCCTTTATCGCATCTGCAAGAGGTTCTGCGACACGATCGTCTTTAGGGTCGATGTTAAACCGTGCTGTGGGGAACTCTGATAGAAGTTCCTTGAGAAGGGGGATTTCAGATTTTCCGTCGATTAAAGCGCTTTTAATGGTAGATAGGGGAGTCTCGCAGATCTTCCCTGAAAGGTTTGTAACACGATCAAGAACATCATCGTGGAACGCAATCACATGCCCATCTGAGGTTAAATGGACGTCAGTTTCAAGGTATTTGTATCCGATATTAATAGCAGATTGAAATGCTTCCATGGAGTTTTCAGGAGCATCTAAGGCACCTCCTCTGTGAGCAAACGCTATAGGGAAGACTGCATCAAGGTAATTAAATCTATCCTTCAATTCTTTGTCCTTTTAAATGGGTTAAAACAAAGCATGCTACCGCTTATGCATAGATACAAATTCAATCTGATACCCCCCAATCGGTTGGAAGATGGATACCGTTAAAGTATGGAAAGACGCACAAAAATAATTGCAACGATTGGGCCAGCAAGTGATAGTGAAACGACGTTGCGGGAGCTTGTCAACGCCGGAATGGATGTTGCAAGACTGGGGCTGGCACATGGAACCTTAGATGAAGCATTAGAGCGATATCGAAGAGTGCGAAAGATCTCTAAAGATATGGGGAAACGAGTCGGAATCTTAGTTGATCTTCCAGGGCCGAAGATACGTTCTGCTCCTTTCCCGAGTGAAGGATCTCTTTTGGAAAAAGGGAGCACTATTAAGCTAATACCCGGTGTCAACCAGTCCTCAGAAACTATTGTCGAAGTTGATTACGAAAATGTTCTTGAGGATTTAGTCCCAGGTGATGTGATCCCATTCGGGGATGGACAAGTCGTGGTTCGTGTCGAGACCATAGGAAAAGACGAAGCAGAGGTAACAGTTACAAGTGGAGGCGTCCTCCACGGGCGCCCTGGAATTCGAATACCATCAGAGAGGCTGAGTTTGCCGACTCCTACAGATGACGACCTTTATAAATTAGATGCGTTCGTTGAGGAAGGCGTCGATATGGTAGCCGTTTCGTATGTTCGTTCAGCTCACGACGTAAGGAGAGTGGGAACAGAGCCGCACCCAAGAGGGCCACTTGTAGTAGCTAAGATTGAAACCCGTGCAGCTGTTGAAAATCTAACAGGTATTATCGAAGCATCTGCAGCAATCATGGTCGCACGAGGAGATCTAGGTACGGAATTCGAGATAGCTGATCTTCCTCATCTTCAAAAAAAGATCATAGCTGAATGCATAGCTGGTGGATTGCCAGTCATTACTGCCACCCAAATGTTGGATTCAATGATTAACACTTCTTCGCCGACAAGAGCTGAAGCGTCAGATGTAGCCAATGCTGTTTTTGATGGAACATCAGCTGTGATGCTTTCAGGAGAAACTGCAATTGGTAGTTATCCCGTCGAAAGTGTCGAAACAATGGCTCGCATTGCTGAAAGAGCTGATCAATCATTTGATTTTGGTCGTTGGGCAGAAAGAGTTACTGAACTACGCCAATCAAGCGACGCCGATTCAGGGAATGGAGGCTCTCAAGGAATAACTGATGCTATGACCTTAGCTACGTGGAGAGCTGCAAAAGAACTCGACTTAGCTGCCCTGCTCTGTATTTCAGGTTCCGGTTTTACTGTTCGATCTATGGCACGATTTAGACCAAATGTTCCTATTCTGGGCATGACGATGGACGAACGAACGGCTCAACAGCTTACCCTGAGCTGGGGGGTAACACCTTTCTGTATTGAAACAGCAATGGGATATGAAGAGCGTATTGGTAATGCTATTGCCACTGCCAAATCCGAAGGGATTCTCCAGAGTAACGATTTAATTGGAGTGCTTGCCGGTATAACTGGAGACTCCCCAGCGACAGATGTGCTAAGAATTATGAGAGTTGTGTAGTGGGATGGAAAGGAAGAGTATATGAGTAATATCTCGATCTCAAGAGATGGGCTTCCTGAAACAGTTTTGCCGCCAGAAAACCCTGAAATAGTTAATCTTTTGGATGCCGCCTTGCAATTAGAGGATCAGAACCTTCGACGTGAAAAACTTAACCAAGTCGCTGGAAGGTTCCCTTCTTCAATTGAGGTTTGGAAAACAATGGGTTCATGTGGACGAGATATTATAGAATCCTATGCCGCATTTCGCGTCGGGTATCATCGAGGCTTAGACGCTTTACGCATGAATGGGTGGCGCGGATCGGGATACGTCCGTTGGGAACACCCAACGAATAGAGCTTTTTTGGAATGTTTATCTGGGCTTCAAAGGGCCTCTGAACAGATCGGAGATTTTGCAGAATCAGAACGCTGCATAATCTTTCTTCTTCAGCTAGAACCAGAATGGCAGAGAATCGCTAACTCTTGAAAAATAATCAGATGACGCAAGTGGAATTTTCAGGGATAGTTTTAAATGGTGGTAATTCCTCAAGAATGGGAACACCAAAAGGAGAAATAAATTTTCTTGGCCGCCCGTTAATTGAAAGATCCATAGATGCCTTGATACAAGCAGGAGCCTCTGAGGTGATAATTGTTGGGGGGAAACCCTTTGTAGAAGAGAGTAAAGGTTTGCGCTTTGTCGAAGATGTTCATCCAGGTGAAGGACCTTTGGGGGGGCTTATAACTGGGCTACAAAATGCGCGTATGAGTCAGGCTATGGTTTTATCTAACGATTTGATGTCCATTGACGGATCAACCATTAGAAAAATCCTTGAATATAGTCCAATGGCTGACCTAACTATTCCAGTTGCAAGTGGAGTTCCACAGGTGTTAACTGCATTGTGGAAAGTTTCATGTTTAAAAATTTTAGAATCGGCGTTCAAATCTGGCTCGCGATCACTAAAAAGTATTCTCAGTGATTTAGATGTTGCAGAAATCTCGGGGTTAGATGGTGCTAAATTTGTCAATGCGAATACACAGTCTGACATCATCGAATACATCGAGGACTTGGAGGAAGCTATTGAATGAAGGAATAGAGAAACCGCTGGTGAAGGAAATTACTGTTGAGGACCTCAAGGAAATTGCAGACGAGAGTGTCGTTATCGATGTCCGAGAAGAGTATGAATTTATTGAGGTAAGAGCCACTGGGGCAAAGTTGCTTCCTCTAGAGCAGATTCCCGATACTGTTACCGCTCTTCCAAAAGAGAAACAAATATATATAATCTGTGCCTCTGGAAACAGATCGATGGTTGCATGTGAGTATCTAAACTCTAAAGGCTTTGACACAGTCAATGTGATAGGTGGAACTATCGCATGGAATGCAGCTGGATACCCAGTGAGCCGAGGTTCATTTGAGGACACCGAAGTTTTTAGTAGCAATGACGAATGTGGCTAGTATTAAATTAATTGACAGTAGCAGTGAATTGCTCTCATTGATAGACCGATGTCTCGGGCTGGAAGCATATGCGTTGGATACAGAATTCCACCGAGAGAAAAGCTATTTCCCGAAGCTGGCCCTCATTCAGATAAATTACGGAACTGGAGTGGCCCTAGTCGACCCAACAGCTATTTCACTTAGCCCACTTCAAGAACTATTTAACTCACAGCAAATTGCTGTCATGCATGCATGCGCTCAAGATCTTGAAGTCCTTCAGCATTACTGTAACGCTAGACCCAAAGAAATATTTGATACACAAATAGCTGCAGGTTTCCTTGGACTCCGCACACCTTCATTGTCAGCGCTTCATGAAAAATTCTTGAAGAAAAAATTACCAAAAGGTGAACGCCTGACTGATTGGCTACAACGACCTTTATCAAAGCGTCAAATTGAATATGCAGCTGCGGACGTGGCGGACCTATTAGAGATCTATAAAATCCTTACAACTCAACTTATTAAACGTAAAAGATTTGAATGGGCTAAAGACGAATTTGAGATAGTTAAAAGTCGAATGAACGGATCAAAAGACCCAAGCGAGTCGTGGATCAGAATAAAAGAAACTCGCCATTTGGGAGTGGAAGGAAGAGGAGTCGCTCAGTCAATTGCTGAATGGAGAGAGATCGAAGCACGGTCACTTGATGTTCCTGCGCGCTTTATTCTTTCGGACATAGCTGTGGTGAGTATCTCTCAAAAACTGCCAAAAACTATTGATCAACTCCTAACAGTTAGAGGAGTAGACAAGAAACGATTTACTGATGAGCGTGCTCGAAAAATGCTGGAACTCGTCTCTCATGGGAAGAATCAAAAAGTTGATATTCCTATAGAAAAGAATGAGAAACAGCTAGACCCAAACTTGCGACCAGCAGTCGCCCTAATTTCGGCATGGCTAGCACAATTCGCCAAAGACAGTGATTTAGATCCTGCTCTTCTTGGAACGAGAGCAGACATCGAAACGCTGTTGCGTGGAGATGGCCAATCAAGACTTTCTGAGGGATGGCGACATGAGTACGTTGGAGTCCCTATTAAAAAGCTAATAGAAGGCTCAGCGTCATTGGCTTTTGTTCACGGTCGCCTACGTATGGAGGATCGCTAACAACTAGTATAAAATTCACGGCGTGGGTTGATATACTTTCCAGTTCATACGATTTATTGAGAGAAGTTTCCGGTTAATCATCTTGGAGGCAGAATGAAAAAAGGGCGTCATCGTCGTTACGAAGAAGCTAGGGTCCTTAAGCAGACCAACGACTCTCTAGACGACTTATTTGAAGACAACGAAGACCCATGTATCGAGTGTGATGCTCTTCCGGGTCAAGATCATAAAGATTGGTGTCTTGCAGAAGCCAGCTCAAAAAAAGCGGATACCACCAACGACTTGTTCCCCTCTTAGCAAGTCACTCAGCTACAACAGGAATTTTCTTTCGAGTAAACAAATTATTATTTGGTTTGTCAATGATTTCGTACAAGGTTGTGCGCTGCTTTAAAGTTCTGTTTAGCGGTTGACACAGAAGGTCAAAGTCCGTCACATCTACTGCCTGCCCATGGCGAGCCCCAGCAGCTCGAGAAATATTTTCACCGTTCAAAGTTCCGCCTACATCGTTCACTCCGGCTTGAAGCATCTGCGACATTCCTTCAAGGCCAATCTTTACCCAGGAGGCTTGAATGTTGTCGATGTACCCATGATACGCAATTCTGGCTACTGCGTGAACCAGAAGAGTCTCTCTGAAGGTAGGACCCCGTCTAGCACCCTTACGAAGGTAAATTGGCGATGCCATATGGACGAAGGGCAACCCGACAAATTCGGTAAAACCGCCAGTTTCTTTTTGCAAGGACCGTGTTTTTATAAAATGTGCGGCCCAATGTTCAGGTTCTTCGACGCTTCCAAACATCATTGTGACGTTGGATCGCAACCCAACCTGATGTGCAATTCGATGCGCTTCGAGCCATTCTTCAGAATTTATTTTGTCTGGGCATAAAATTTCACGAATGTTATCATCAAGAATTTCAGCGGCTGTCCCAGGTAGTGACTTGAGTCCAGCCGAAACTGCACGCTTTAGGTAGGACTCAAGTGATTCTCCCAGTCTCCTAGCGCCTTCTGTGACTTCAAGAGCAGTAAATCCATGGATGTGTAAATCAGGAAGTTCGTCGTGCAATGTCTTGCACATATCAATGTAGTAGTTTCCATCGAAATCTGGATGAATCCCACCTTGTAAACAAACCTCGGTGGCTCCGTTAGCATGGGCTTCTGAAGCACGGGCAAGTACATCCTCCAATGAGTGTAAATACGGTTTACCACGAAGATTTAGCGATAAAGGCCCTTTCGAGAAACCACAGAACCGGCACTTGAATGTGCATACGTTTGTGTAGTTTATGTTGCAGTTCGAGACATAAGTAACATTGTCTCCACTGACTTCTTTTCGCAGGACGTCAGCACAATTAATAACAGAGCGAACTTGGGCACCACGAGCACGAAAGAGTGAAACTATCTGAGGGGAGTCAACCTCTTGTCCCATAAGTACTCCTTCAATAACTTCGTCAATCTCACTGGAGGCTCTTGATTGAGTCAAGAGAAGGTTTGCTGGAATATTTGAAGATCCAGAATACCATTGAGTCGAATCTTCGCCTACTTGCGCAACTTCCGCGCCATCGTCGACGTTAGTTATAAATTCAATCTTCTCCGGAAAGACGGCCCCAGGATCATCACGCCCGAGCCATTCACTATCTGAACGATCGAGCACCGGAAAATGAAGGTCCGGATGAAGCCAAATATCCGATTTCTTTGCATACTCAGGGTAGATGGTTAACCGAGGGGCAATGAAATGACCAAGGTCCTCTGAAACTTTCGAAATTCTTTCCAGCGCAGGCCAGGGGCGCTCAGGGTTAACATGGTCTGCTGTTACTGGAGATACCCCACCCCAGTCGTCTATTCCAGCTTTTAAAAGAGGCCCGAAATCATCAGAAAGATTTGGAGGGGCTTGGAGGTGAACATCTTCGGGCAAAATTATTCTCGCAAGTGCTATAGCCTCAAGATAATCCTGTGAGGGGCACGGCTCCTCTTTGTGCATCCTAGTTCCAGATTTGGGAAGAAAGTTTTGGACAATGACTTCTTGGATATGACCGAATTCTCGATGGATGTCGGCAATTGCTTTGATCGCATCGATGCGATCTTGTCTGGATTCACCGATTCCGATTAGAACGCCAGTTGTGAATGGGATTTGTAATTGACCAGCCGCCTTTAAGGTTTCTATCCTTCTCCAAGGTTCCTTGTCTGGAGATCCTTGATGACATTTAAGATCTGGATTCAGTGATTCAATCATCATTCCCTGGGAAGGGGAGACTTCACGAAGACTAGACAACTCTTCATAAGAGATAGCGCCAGCATTTGCATGGGGGAGCAAGCCTGTTTCTTCAATAACTAGTTTAGCCATCTCGTATAAGTAATGAATAGTGCTGTCGTAACCGTTAGAAGTAAGCCAAGTCTGTGCAGTGGGGTAGCGGAGCTCGGGCTTTTCACCAAGTGTAAACAAGGCTTCATGGCATCCGGTCCGGGCACCTTGTGAAGCAATATTCAAAACTTGTTCTGGGGTAAGGTAAGGAACTTCTAGCCTTGCTGGGGGCTGAGCGAAGGTGCAGTATCCGCATTTGTCGCGACATAAATGGGTGAGGGGTATAAAAACTTTAGGGGAGTATGTGACCCTTTTCCCGAAAGAGGTATCGCGTTTGTTTGCAGCTTCTTCAAGCAGGGTTGGTATAGGTGCTGAGTACAGTTCGTTCATGCTGATTTCGATAGATGATGGCGTCCACCGGGACGGCTTGATATTTGCTCTGTATTTACGGGTACGTTGCATGTTGGGCAATGTGTTATTTGCTCTAGTGCAGTATCGCAAAGAGAATGTGTAAGAATCGTTGGAGGTTCTCCGTCGGCGTACCATCGGTCGCCCCAGTGCATGAGCGCAATAAGAGATGGGGAGAGATCGCGACCCTTACGAGTTAAAAAGTACTCGTTTCTTATTGGTTTCACTTGATATGGCTGCTGTTCGACAATTCCAGCTTGGTGTAGCTTGCTTAAGCGGTCACTAAGTATATTTTTTGCGATGCCTAGGTCCTTTCTCAATTCCTCGAATCGTCGGACGCCTCGGAATAGATCGCGGAGGATCAGGAGTGACCATCGGTCACCTATCACAGATAATGTCATCTCTATAGAGCAATTATTGGAGTTATTAGGCACGTGGCGATATTATCACGTAAGTTGCAAAAAGCAACCGACTAAAAAATCATCGACTCCGCTTTCTTTTGAAGAGTTGTAAGAAGATTCTCAAAGGAAGTTTCAAAAGCCTTTACTCCTTCATCTTCAAGTTTGACAGCTACTTCCTGAAGGTCAATTCCCAAACTCTCGACAGTCTGTAGTACTTTTTCAGCATCGTCGAATGATGAATCTACTGATCTGCTGAGTGTTCCATGATCTATAAAAGCGGCCAATGTATTATCGGGAAGCGTGTTAACGGTGTCCGGACCGATTAACTCATCAACGTACATAGTGTCAGGATATTGAGGGTTCTTTGTTGACGTAGAGGCCCATAGAGGTCGTTGTAGCTGAGCACCACGAGCTTTGAGCGCCAACCAGCGGTCACTATTAAATTCATCGATAAATAGTCTGTATGCTAGCTGTCCTTGTGCAATAGCGGTTTTCCCTTTTAGTTTCAATGCAGGTTCGGAATCGATCTCATCCAGTCGTGAATCGACTTCAGTTTCTGTCCGTGAGATAAAAAAGGACGCGACAGAGGAGATATGGCTAAGATCACCATCTACCATTTCTAAGCCGGACATGTAAGCATCAATTACTTCTGCATATCTTTGGATTGAGAATAGTAAAGTGACGTTAATTGAGCGGCCTTCACTGATCATTTTAGTGATAGCAGGTAGTCCCTCTCTAGTACCAGGAATTTTGATATAGAGATTTGGACTATTGATCTGGTCGTCGAGCGTCCTAGCAGCATCAATAGTTGCCTCTGTGTCACGTGCTAGTCGAGGATCGACTTCTACAGACACATAGCCATCAACACCATTGCTAGCTTCGTATATTGGTTTAAGGATTTGAAGAGCGTCCGATATATCTCTGTGAACCAGTTGCCAATATGCTTGTTCAACAGAAAGACCATCTTTGATCAAAGAGCCAAATTGCTGATCATAAGCTTCCGAATCTGTTATTGCCTTTTCAAAGATAGATGGATTAGACGTTAAACCTCGAACTCCTTTTTGAACCCAATTATGAAGCTCTCCTGATTGAATCCACTCCCTCTTTAAGTTGTCGAGCCATGGACTTTGTCCATGTCTTTCAAACAGTTCAGTTAAAGAGGGCATTAGGAAATAGCTTTCTGAATGGTTTCGTGGTTCATGCCAAGTTTTTCCATAGCGATATTTCCAGGGGCGGATGACCCGAAACGGTCGATTCCAACATGTTTGTTGGCAAATTCTGCCCACCCTAACGTAATCCCAGCCTCGACAGAGACTGAAAGGCCAGTGGCTTCAATTAAAGAATCGGCGGATCTAGCGAGTTCCCAACTTGGCATCGAAATTACTCTTACTGCGTGATCGACAGCAAAATCGAGACAAAGCGAAACTTCTGAGCCGGTCGCTATGAGCGTTGCCTCAGGACATTCTTGGTCGCGAACGACATACATGCCAGTTTGAGCTTTTTCTATATCTGTTTCCTCAAGTATCGGAAGATTTTGCCGAGAAAGAATAAGTGCAGTTGGACCATCATGATTCAAAGCTGTCTTCCAAGCAGCGACGGTCTCTTTGGCATCTGCTGGCCGAATAACTAGTAGGCCGGGTATAGCTCGGAGTGACATGATTTGCTCAATAGGCTGATGTGTTGGACCATCTTCGCCAACGCCCACAGAGTCATGGGTGAATGAATAGATAACTTTGGCTTGAGTTAGTGCAGCTAGGCGTATAGCAGGACGCATGTAGTCGCTGAAAACAAGGAAAGTACCTCCAACAGGCACGATCCCGCTGTGGAGCGCTATGCCGTTCATAATCGCCCCCATAGCATGCTCTCTTACACCAAAATAGAGTTGTTTACTGGATGGACTTTCCGGAGATAGAGGATCCATGTCTTTTAGAGCTGTTCCAGTATTGCCTGTAAGGTCAGCCCCTCCTGCGATGATTGCAAAATTTTGTGCGACTTCGTTTAAACAATCTCCACTTGCGACGCGCGTTGCTATTGAATCACCAATTTGCGACTCGTATTGGGACTGGAGACTACTGAGATCCCAGTTGCCTAGATGAATTTTGGTATCCCAAGTTGCGGACGACGCTTCCTCTGAATATTTAGAACCAGCGTCCCTATAGAAGTGTATGACATCCTCAGGTACATAAAATTGCTTATCATTAGGAAAGCCCATAACTTGTTTTACTTCTGCGATTTGATCATCTTTAAATGCATATCCATGAGCGCTAGGAGCATCCGTCAAGGTAGGGGAGGGGAAGCCGATATGAGACCTAATGATTACAAGGGTTGGCTGATCTTCATTTGCCTTACCTTGGAGAAGCGCGTTTTCAATTTTATTAAGATCCTCACCTGATTCTCCTAGGTCAATAACTTCCCATCCATAAGCTTCGAATCTTTTAACTGCGTTATCTTGTAAAGCAAGCTCTGTCGGGCCATCTATGGTCACATGATTATCATCGTATATGCATATAAGACGGCCTAATTTCTGTTGGCCAGCAAGTGAAGCAGCTTCGTGGCTTATCCCCTCTGAAAGGTCGCCATCGCCGCATATTGTAAATATTGAATGATCTATATTCTCTGAGCCGAATTTTTCTCGGAGCCAGCGTTCAGAGATAGCCATTCCAACTGCATTAGCGAATCCCTGTCCAAGAGGGCCGGTGGTGACCTCTACACCGTCAGTATGTCCTACCTCAGGGTGTCCAGGTGTAAGGCTATCCCATTGTCTGAAATCTTTAATGTCATCCAGAGTTAATCCGTAGCCAGTCAAATAAAGCATCGCATATTGCAGTATCGATGCATGGCCAGCACTGAGAATAAAGCGGTCACGGTTGACCCAGTTCGGATGTTGGGCGCTGTAACGCAGAATGCGGCTGAATAATACATGGGCTAAAGGAGCTAAAGCCATCGCTGTTCCTTGATGCCCAGACTTTGCACGATGGGGGGCATCCATAGCCAAGCCTCGAATAACGTTAACGCAAAGAGACTCGATATCTACTTTATTTTCCGCCATTTGTTTTCCTCACATCCAGAACTTAGTTCATACAATAATTGGACGCCACGATGCCAAGTTTGTATGTCGATAAAGAGTATTTGTTATTCATTTTGTGTTTTTACTGTGTATGGAACCACTAGAGGATCACTGTCACCTATTCTGCATCGAGCTTCAACTGTTCCGGGTTCGAGAAATTCCATTTCAGCACGAACTAGACGATAAGCGAATTTTCCAGCTTCGATACTTAAAGGTTGAACATTTCTGGCTATTTGTTCATCTCCGCGGTAGAACGTGACCTCAAGTACTCCATTATCAGTAGCAGAATCATCTGAGTGAATTAAAAGTGCAAGATGCGGGGCGAAGACTATAGGGAACTCCTCTTCAACCAACGAGGAGAATTGAACGCCGGTAAGATCTATTCTGGCCACCGAACCTTCTAGTTCCCGTAGTGAAATGTCATCTACAAAGACTGCAGCGATTATGTACAAAATGACTCCTTCCAACATGCATCTAATCACAGCTTTAAGCAATTTGCCTAGACGGCGTAACGAATCGCTTTATCGAGCTATAAGGTAAAGTTCGTAAGAAGAGGTTGGATTATGCCGAAGCGTTACTCATTGAGTGAATTCGAAAGCAAGCAGCTATTACGAAGCTATGGAATTAAAGTCACAAGGGATGCGGTAATTCATTCAGTAGACGAGGCAATAGAACAATCAGAAATGATAGGTTATCCGGTAGTCCTTAAAATTTCTAGCGCTAATATTGCTCACAAAACGGAACTAAACGGAGTAAAGCTAAATTTGGACAATGAATTATCCATTCGAAATGCTGTAGCTGATCTAAATAAAGGTGTTGATGGTCAGATTTCGTTATTGATCTCAGAGCAAGTAAAAAGTTCTCGAGAATTTATAGCTGGTGTCACTCGAAGCGAAGAGTATGGACTTGTTTTGGCATTTGGTGTGGGAGGAATATTCGCTGAAATAATTAAAGACGTTGTATTTCGTCTTCTTCCAGCATCTAGAGAAGAAATACGCTCTATGTTCGATGAATTGCTTCATAAGCAACTTTTTGGTGAAGTTCGTGGAGAGCCGGAGATTAATTTGGACAAACTTGTCGAAACTCTAGAGGCTTTAGGCGAATGTGCTATGGATCGAAGCGACATATTTTCAATTGATGTAAACCCATTACTGATTGATGATGGAGTACCAGTAGCGGTTGATGCGTTGGTAGAGCTGTATGAGTCATAGTCCGAACTTGGAATCCTTGTTTGATCCAAAGGGAGTGGTTGTTGTTGGAGCATCGAGCCATCCGGGTAAATTCGGGTTTGTCGCCCTTCACAATATTCTAGATTCAGGCTTTGAGGGGCCTGTTTATGCGACTAATAAAGAGAGGATTTCCTTACTTGGTATCACAACAGTGAAAGAACTTAATGAGATCCCAGAAGGAATAGTTGATTTCGCAATGATATGCGTTCCATCGCATGCGGTGCCGGAAACATTGATCGAAGCAGCAAAAATAGGTGTTAAAGCTGCATTCATTGTTTCAGGTGGTTATAGCGAAATGGGTAAGGATGGCGAGAGAGCAGAGATGGAACTCCTGAATCTGTCGAATGAACTTGGGATAGCTATTTCAGGGCCTAATGGGCAGGGATTTGTTTCAACGCCATCGAAACTTTGCTCTCAAATTGTTGCGCCTTTTCCACCGGAGGGCAAGATAGCAATAGCGAGCCAATCAGGAAACCTGCTCTCTTCGTTTATGAATTTATCTAGGCATTATGGTATTGGAATATCTCGCGGGATATCTATTGGAAACCAGAGTTGCTTAAGGGCTTCAGATTATGTTAGGTACTTTTCCGAAGACCCTGAAACGCAAGTCATAGTTTTGTACCTAGAGGGAATACCTAATGGTAGGGATCTTTTTCAAGCCATTAAACATACAACTAAAACAAAGCCTGTCATTGTTATTCGGGGTGGCTCCAGTCCAGAAGGAGCTAAAGCGGCAGCTAGCCATACTGGATCTCTCGCGAGTGATTATCGTATTTTCCGAGGAATGCTAAATCAAGCTGGCGCCTTCCTAGCAGATGGCCCACAAACCGCATACGAATGGGCCGCAAGTTTCGTAAGTCAACCAACACCCGCAGGGGAAAACACTATTATTCTCACAACCGCAGGTGGTTGGGGGGTACTCACAGCTGATACAGTTGCTCAATCGTCTTTAGATTTGGTCGATTTAGACAAAGATTTAACCGATCAAATAGATCATATACTTCCGCCTCGGTGGAGTCGAAGTAACCCAATAGATATCGCTGGCGGTGAAACTCGAGAAACGATACCTCAGATGATTGACCTAATTCTTTCACATAGTTCAGTAGATGCGCTTATTTTCTTAGGCTTAGGTATTCAAGGCAATGTGGCTCGCCTTTACTCAGAAAGTAAATATTTCGATTCTGGTATGGAGAGAATTATGAACTTTCATAATTCACAAGAGCAAAGATATGCATCGGAACTAATAGATGGTTCAGAGAAGTGGGGTAAACCTGTTCTAGTGGCGTCAGAATTGGCAGTATCTGATCCAACTAATTCTGGCATAGAAGCTTTGAGGGAAAGAAAATGGCTTTGCCATATGAGCGGGTCTCGAGCTGTCGCCTCTCTAGAGAATCTATGCGCCTACGCTAGGTATATAGAAACAGGTTGACGAAGTAAGAAATGGAGTAGGTAATAGTGGGACGAAGCTATGCTGCAAGAGTGTTAAGCATTATAAAACGATTCACGATGCCTATTTTGATACTCGGAGCACTAATTGCTGCCCTTGTGGCATCCAATAAATACGGCTATGAGGATATTGAAACTTTGCCAAAGTCTTCACAAATGAATGCCGAACTGGAAACTCAGGTCTTTTCTATTCGGAGGGCTCCTGAGTTGTTAACTTCGCCTTTAGAACTTGAAAAGCTGGCTGCTAATTTAGGTTCCCTGATGTCTTCAGTGCCTAGTAACTCTTGTCTCGTTGTCGCAGTTGCTGGGGAGGCAGTGTTCAGCGAGAGAGGAAATATTCCTCTTTATCCCGGTACAAACGTGAAAGTAATTACTGGAGCATCAGCTCTGATGCAGTTAGGTTCGGAGTTTACATATCAGACAATACTTGCAGCTGAGCGTGAACCAAATGAGGACGGGTCACTGCTCAGCACTGACCTATACGTCTTTGGAGGCGGAGACCCTCTTTTGATGACAGACTCCTACATTGAATTGCTACCAGAAAATTACAGCAAAATTCGAACCAATGCAGACGAATTGGCAGACCTTACCGTTGGAATGAACATACTTTTTATTCAAGGGGCTGTTCGAGTTGATGAATCTCGTTATGACGAAAGCAGAACTGTAGAAAGCTGGAGTGAGGAACTGCAAAGTCAGGTAATGATTGGATCAATGAGCGCTTCCCTCCTTGATCAAGGATTTGACGGTTTGAAAAGTAATTACAGCTCTCAACGGGGAACCGATGACCCTCCGCCATTAAACCCATCGAGAGACCCAGCAATTAGATTCGCTGCTAGTTTTGATGACCTTCTGGAAGCAAGAAACGTAATAATACTTGAAGCAGCTCGAGAATTTTCAGGCATAGATTTAGATGGCCTTGTTCAACTACTTTCGATCGAATCACCACCTATGTCTGAAATCATCAAACAAATGCTTGTTAATGATGACACAATGACTGCAGAGATGATCGTAAAAGAACTAGGATACTCACGTTCTGGAGAAGGTAAGTCAAGTTCAGGAACAACCGGGATCACAGAGATCATCCGAGGCACCGGTTTGCCTGAAACCGGTTTACTAGTTGTAGATGGATCGGGCGTAAATACAGGGAATCAAGCTACATGTAAAATAATGCAGGAGATTGCAGACCATGAACCTGTGAAACCATTCCTTCAAGAAGCATTTCCAGTCGCTGGCGAGGAAGGGACCATAGCTGAAGAGTTTAGAAATTCAGATTTTGCTGGAAACTTAAAAGCCAAGACATCTCGATCAGCAACAGCAGCTTCGCTGCTGGGGTATTTTACTACCGACAAAGGTGAGCAGATAACCATAAGCTTTATGGTCAATCATCAGGAAGGTGGCAATTGGATCGAAATCGAACTTGACTCATTCTATGAAACTCTCGGAAGTTACTTACGTTCGTTTAGCTCTGGACTTCCAATTGAAATGCTCGAACCCAAATAGCATCTATGAACAATGAATAATTCCGATTCGAACATGATAACGCTTCCTATGTTTCCTCTCGGTAGTGTGATCTTTCCGGAAAGCTTATTTACTCTCAGAGTATTCGAACCTCGTTATTTGGAGCTTGTTAAAGATTGCGTTGAGACTGGAGGGGGATTTGGTGTTTGCCTTATATCGAAGGGGCATGAAGTGGGGGGAGGTGATGAGAGGTACGAGTTCGGAACAGTTTCAGAGATTCTCCAAGTGACAGAACTAGGAAGTGGGCAATTAGCGATGAATTGCGTTGGACGGGAAAGATTCCGCGTATTCAGGTGGTTAGAAGATAGTCCGTATCCGAAAGCAGTTATACAAATCAAAGAGGTCGATAGCTCACCGATGGTAGGCCAGAAACAAGTTGACGAGCTTAAACCAGTTGTTTTGAGGATCGCCGACATTGTATCTGGACTATCAGGAATCCGACAAGAGAAAGCTCTCCCTTCAAGCGCAAATATCATTGAAGAAATATACCACCTTGCCGAACATAGCTACCTTGGTGCATATGACAGATATAAAGTACTCTCTTCAGAGACGCTAGAAGCAAGATTCAATCTGTTATCTGAACTATTGCACGATCTAGAAGAAATGTATACTGGCGAGCTGAAGTTTAGGAATCAGACCGATTAGACCTGTAGTACATAAGGAATTCTCGCAGTAGTGTAATGGTCAAGGAGATGTATGTTTGATTTCAGCCTTAAGGATTCCATCGGGAGAAAAATAACTGAACTAAAGAATACTTTGGTCCAGTACAGTAAGCAGGAGATCCGAGACCCACTAATCTCTTTATTGAAATGGACAGCGTTCGGTTTAATTGGATTGATCTTTATCGTTGCCGGACTAGGTCATATCTGTCTTGGAATCCTTCGATTGCTCCAGTCTGAAGTTTCTACGTTTGAAAATAGTCTCTCCTTTCTTCCATACTTTATTATTTTTGCGTTTCTTGCTCTTATCGCAGCGCTTTCGTACCGTTCAATAAGAAGTAGGTAGTGAAGTTCTATGAAAAAGAATACCTCGTACGTCTCTCCTGAAGATATAGAAGAAATGATTACTGGACTTAAAGAGGAGGCAGACGAGATCGGAGGACCAAGTATTTTGTCTCGCCGTATATTCTCTGCAGGTTCAATGATTCTGATTCTTTTACTAGTCTATTTGGCTGGTAAGCGCCGTGGAGAGAGATCTAAGACGTTCATAGAAGTCGTTAGATCTAAATGAGGTCAAAATGAAAGTAAAAACTAAAATAAGTAGGTACATATTTTTGAAGATAGTTAAAAGAGGTATTCTGCGCGGTGGTCCGGTTTGGTTCTCTATGGGTGTGCTAGCAACATTTCTAAAAATAATTTCAGTTTTTGAGGATCGAGAAAAAAAATATCTTTCCCTTCAGCTCAAGCCTGGAGACAACGTAAGTTATAAGCAGTCTTTGCAGAGATAGGAGGAATGAGAAACTCATGGGCTCGCTTAATTATGGGGATTTAGTCCTATTAATCGACTCAAAAGACCGGCGTTACCTATTAACACTTGAGGTTGATAAGGAGTTTCATACGCACTCAGGGTATTTGAGCCATAACGACCTCGTAAAGTCGAAAGAAGGCGAGCAGGTAAAGTTATCCTCCGGAAAGACATATCTTCTTGTTCGGCCGACAATGAGTGATGTAATTCTAAAAATGCCTCGAGCCGCTCAAATAATTTATCCAAAAGATATTGGCCATATACTCCTTGCTGCAGATATATTTCCCGGCGTTAAGGTTCTGGAGTCGGGTATCGGTTCAGGGGCTCTTTCTATAGCGATGATTAGAGCTGGAGCGCAAATCTTTGGATATGAAGTGCGAGAGGACTTTGCGAATCGTGCTGAAAAGAACGTTGTAAATTTTTTGGGGAAAGGTGCACTCCTAAATTATCAAATTGTCATAAAGGATATTTACGACGGCATTGATCACAGCGACTTCGAAAGAGTAGTCTTAGACTTGCCGGAACCATGGAAAACAGTTCCTCACCTTCCCGCCTGCATGGTCCCCGGCGGAATTCTTGTTGCATACACTCCAAGTATCACACAAGCAGCGCGATTGAGAGAATCATTGAATTCAACAGATTTTGTTATGCAAGAAACGTTTGAAGTAAGTAGAAGGACATGGCACATCGAAGGTCAGGCAGTGCGGCCAGAGCATAGAATGGTAGCCCATACTGGGTTCATAACTCAGGCAAGATTTGTTGGCGGATCCTGAGTTAAACTTCGAGAAAAATGCATTCCCCTGGGCACTCTTCAGCTGACTCAATGGTTGCTTCTTCTTGTCCATCAGGAACTACCGCAAGACCTTCAGGCCCACCGGGATCAGCATATATTGTGTCGCCTTCCTTTACATAGGCAAGACCATCATCCAAGAGAGTAAACACATCTGGAGCTATCTCTTCACAAAGACCATCTCCAGTGCATAAATCCTGATCAATCCAGACTTTCATGATTTCCTTTTCTTGTGGTAGCAAACATATGTCAACGAGATGAAATTAGTTTAACAAAGTTCACGATAACTTTCGCAACACAGAATTGATTAATAAGAAAAATTAATGATGTCAAAGATACCCCATTTACTTGTTTGACTGCATCTTCGGATAAGGTCTCTATACAGGAGTTCTCATGGATGAAACAACGTCACAATCTGAATTGGATCAAGCCTTAAAAGAATTGCAAGAACTTAAGGCTCATGCAAAATCATTGTCTGAGCGAAATTCGCAACTTAAGGAAGTGAATACTTTAGCACCTCGAAGAATTGCTCTGCTCGAAGAAAAGCTTAAGGAAACGAAATCGCTTCTATCAAAAGCTGCTTCAGAGAATCAAAATCTGGTCAATCTGCTTCAAGAAACGCGTTCTCAAATCGCGAAATTGAAAACAGAGGTGGAGAAATTGAGCCAGCCTCCTTCAGGCTATGGTGTTTTCCTTTCCAAGAATCCTGACGGAACTGTCGATATACAATCTGCAGGAAGAAAACTTCGGGTCGAGATGCATCCAGATTTAACTGAAATTGAGCTTCGAAAAGGTCAGGAAGTTGTTCTTAACGAATCTCTCAATGTTGTCTCAGTGCGCGAAGGTGAAAAAACAGGTGAAATTGTAAGCCTCAAAGAGATCCTGTTGGATGGAAAACGAGCCCTAGTAAAAGGAAGAACAGATCAAGAAAGGGTCGTAGATCTCTGTGATGATCTTCAGGGAATAGATATAGAACAGGGGACACTACTTTTATGTGCGAATAATGCAGATTTACTAATCGAGGTAATTCCAAAGCCAGAATTAGAGGATCATGTGTTAGTCGAAATTCCGTCAGTAACTTATGACGACATTGGCGGACTGGATAACCAAATTTTACAAATTACTGATGCGATCGAGCTCCCATATTTACATAAGGATCTTTACGAAGAACATGATTTGCCATCCCCAAAGGGTGTACTGCTTTACGGGCCTCCTGGCTGTGGGAAGACATTGATAGCGAAAGCAGTAGCAAATTCTTTGGCAACTAAAATACGAAGTAACTCAGATAGCCTAAAAGCAAAAAGCTACTTCTTTAACATCAAAGGCCCCGAACTGCTTAATAAATATGTTGGTGAAACTGAACGCCACATCCGACTGATATTCGAGAATGCAAGGCAAAAATCAGAAGAAGGTTGGCCCGTAATTATCTTCTTTGATGAAATGGAGTCACTATTCAGAATTCGGGGAAGTGGAATTAGCTCTGATATGGAATCTACGGTAGTTCCGCAGCTACTAGCTGAAATTGATGGGGTAGAAGCATTAAGAAACGTAGTAATAATTGGTGCTTCCAATCGAGAAGATCTTATAGACCCAGCGATTCTTAGACCCGGGCGACTTGATCTTAAAATTCGAATAGACCGACCCGACCAAGACTCTGCTATTGCAATATTTGGCCAGTACGTAAATGAACGGATTCCTATAGCTGCTTCAGCTGTAGATGAACTAGGTGGTGGTGATTCAGATAAAGCCATGAGAGTATTAGTCGAAAAGTCGGTAGAGGAAATGTATGCAACTGAAGAACGAAATGAATTCCTCGAAGTTACCTATCAAAATGGCGATAGAGAGGTCATGTACTTTAAAGATTTTGCATCAGGGGCGATGATCGAAAATATTGTTCGACGAGCGAAAAAACATGCGATAAAGCGTTTCTTGTCTAGTGGCGACAAAGGTCTGAACCTCGAAGACTTCCTTTCCTCTATCCGTGAAGAATTCCACGAACATGAAGATTTGCCAAATACAACAAACCCTGATGATTGGGCAAAGATCTCGGGCAAAAAAGGAGAGCGAATTACATTTATTCGAACTTTGTTCAACGACAGTCAACAAGAACAGTCGAAAAAATCGATCTCCGGACAGTACCTGTAAGAGTCACGAATGGCTGTTGACAAAATCTGTGGCATAGAAACTGAGTATTCTATTATCCACAAAGGAGTTGAAGATCAAAATCCTATTTGGGCTTCTTCGATGTTGATAACATCGTATGTTCAAGACACCGAACAGGGTTTGGAGAATGGGATTGCCGACTCAGTGGTTTGGGACTTTCAAGATGAGAGTCCTGCTAATGATGCTCGAGGTTTTGCCCCAATTGGATCGTTGCCTCCTATAGTTGAAACCCATTTGGTTAATGCTGTACTTACTAACGGAGCTAGATTCTACGTTGATCACGCGCATCCAGAAATGTCAACACCTGAGTGTGAGAATGCCAAGGAGGTCGCAAGATATGACAAATCAGGAGAAGTAATACTTCAAGAAGCAATGAAATCAGCTAAATTACTTCTGCCAGAGAATGAAGAGCTAATCGTATATAAAGATAATTCAGACGGGAAAGGAAATTCATACGGTTGTCACGAGAACTACCTTATGGATCGGTCTACACCTTTTGGAGATGTCATAAAGCATGGGATAGCTCACTTTATAACTCGACAGATCTATACGGGCTCAGGAAAGATTGGTTCTGAAGTTGTCGGCAGTGATCCAGATGCTATCGCTTATCAAATAACTCAAAGAGCAGACTTTTTTGAAGAAGAAGTGGGACTGGAAACAACTTTAAAAAGACCAATCATCAACACACGAGATGAACCACATTCCGATT
>CETH01010207.1_pt1 | contig 20829 bp, 16 predicted proteins | sample 361461 | NCBI WGS metagenome assembly CETH01 (sample SAMEA2622695, study PRJEB7988) | marine metagenome | isolation source: saline water (ENVO:00002010), including
GGCGGAGCGGTAGGCTACCCGGTTCAAGCTTCAAGCTTCAAGCTTCAAGCTTCAAGCCGCAAGCAGTCCGTGGTGCTGCGAGCCTTGGTGTTGGTCTGAAGGCTAGAGGCTGGAAGGGTTTGGGGTTGGGGTTGCTTGTAGCTTGTAGCTTGAGGCTTGCCGCTTGCAGCTCAAAAAAAAGGCGACCCCAGCCTGCCTGAACCGAGGTCACCCCAAATACACCCATTAGTCATTTAGCATCAAGCGTGCCAATTTCTCCGTGGGTGTGCGTTATTCACTTTCATCGTCGTCGGAACCGTCGACATTCATGCCCAGTTCCTTGATCTTGCGGGTCAGGGTATTGCGGCCCCAGCCCAGTAACTGCGCGGCATCGCGGCGTCTGCCGGCGGTGTGCTTGAGGGCGGTTTCGATCATGATGCGCTCGAATGCGGGTACCGCGATATCCAGCAGGTTGGTCACGCCACGGGCCAGTTCCTGGTCGGCCCAGGTGCGCAATCCGTGCTCCCAATGGCCGTCCGGCGCACTGTCCTGGTGCTGGGTGAGCAGTTCCGGGGGCAGGTCCTCGATCAGCACTTCTCGGCTGGATGCCATGACGGTGATCCAGCGGCAGGTATTTTCCAGCTGGCGCACGTTGCCGGGCCACGGCAGGTTGCGCAGATAGTCCTGGGTTTGCGGCTTGAGGGTCTTCGGTTCGACGGCCAGTTCCTGTGCGGCGCGCGCGAGGAAGTGCTGTGCCAGCGCCGGGATGTCCTCGCGGCGTTCGGCCAGCTTGGGAATATGAATGCGGATGACATTGAGGCGGTGGAACAAGTCCTCGCGGAATTTGCCGGCCTGCACCAGGCCTTCGAGGTTCTGGTGGGTGGCGGCAATGATGCGGACGTCGACCTTGATCGGGGTATGACCCCCGACCCGGTAGAACTCACCGTCAGCCAGCACGCGCAGCAGGCGGGTCTGGGTCTCGGCGGGCATGTCGCCGATCTCGTCAAGGAACAGTGTACCGCCGTCGGCCTGTTCAAAACGGCCGCGGCGCTGCACGGCGGCGCCGGTGAACGCGCCTTTCTCGTGACCGAACAGCTCGGACTCCATCAGATCCTTCGGAATCGCGGCCATGTTCAGCGCAATAAACGGGTTGCGCGCACGCGGGCTGTGGCGGTGCAGGGCGTGGGCGACCAGTTCTTTACCGGTACCGGATTCGCCGTTGATCAGTACGGTGATGTTGGAGTGCGACAGGCGACCGATGGCGCGGAAGACTTCCTGCATTGCCGGCGCTTCACCGATGATTTCCGGCGTGCGAGTCTGCAGGATTTCCTCTTCCTGCGCCTCCTGCTCATGGGTGTGGGCCAGTGCGCGGCGGACCAGGGCAACGGCTTCGTCCACGTCGAACGGCTTGGGCAGGTATTCGAACGCGCCGCCTTGGTACGAGGCGACGGCGCTGTCCAGATCGGAATGGGCGGTCATGATGATGACCGGCAGCTTGGGGTAGCGCTCGCGCACGGTAGCCAGCAGGTCCAGCCCGCTGGTGCCGGGCATGCGAATATCGCTGATCAGCACATCCGGATGCTGGCGCTGCAGGCGCGCCAGTGCGGCGTCTGCGCTATCGAAGGCGACCGGATCCATGCCTTCCTGTTGCAATGCCTTCTCCAGTACCCAGCGGATGGAGCGATCGTCGTCAACGATCCAGACATTCTCGGCGCGATTCTGTGAGCGGGTCATAAAGCAGTTCTCCAGGTCCGGTCCAGCCGGCAGGCAGTTGAGGCATTGCGCAGAGGCAGGCATGCGTAGGATCGAGCTGCCGGCGGGGCAGCTGTCGTTGTTCTTCGGAGGCGGCTGGTCATGTCAGTCGGCTCCCTCCTGTTCCAGTGGCAGAAACAGGGTGAAAGTGGTTTCTCCCGGTACGCTGTCGCACTCGATCAGCCCCTGATGCTGGCTGATGATGTTCTGGGTAATCGACAGGCCGAGGCCGGTACCCTCGGCGCGACCGCTGACCATCGGGTAGAAGATGCTTTCGGCAATATCGGCCGGGATGCCGGGGCCGTTGTCGATGACTTCGACCCGGCACACCAGTCGGTAACGGGTCTGGCCGATCGTGAACTGGCGCAGCGTCCGGGTGCGCAGGGTGATCTGGCCCTGTTCGAGCGGGCCGTTGGCGGCGAGTGCCTGCATGGCGTTGCGGACAATATTCAGCAGCGCCTGAATCAGTTGCTCGCGGTCGGCCTGCACGTCCGGAATACTTGGATCGTAGTCGCGCTTGATATGCAGCGCGCCCTGGGTTTCGGCCTCGATCAGGCTGCAGACGCGCTCGGTAATCTCGTGAATGTTGATCGGCCGCAGCGCCGGTGGCCGGTACGGGCCAAGCATGCTGTCGACCAGATTACGCAGGCGGTCGGCCTCTTCAATGATGACGTCGGTGTAGTCCTTGAGACCGTCTTCCGGTAGTTCCCGGGCCAGCAGCTGAGCGGCGCCGCGAATGCCGCCGAGCGGATTCTTGATCTCGTGGGCCAGGCCGCGAACCAGCACTTTGGTTACTTCCTGTTTGGACAGCTGTGCCTCTTCCTTGGTGATGCGCAGCAGGCGATCACGCGGGTACAGCTCCATCAGCAGCCAGTTGCGATTGGCGGCTATGATCGGCGTGACCGAGTAATCCGCCATCATGCTTTGTCCGTTGCTGAGGGTCAGTTGGGCTTCGCGCTTGGTGAAGGGGTGTCCGTTCTGGACTGCGTTGTGCAGTGAGTCCAGTGCCGCTGCACTGTCGGTGAACAGGTCCTGCACGGGCTGCTGATACACCCTTTGCCCGCTGACAGCGAGCAGCATTTCCGCCGCGGGGTTCATGAAGCTCAGGCGCAGGTCGCTGTCCAGCAGCAGTACCGCTGTGGTCAGGTTATCGAGAATCTGGCGTAGAAATCGGTCTGGCAGCATGGCTATATCCGTCGTTTGGGCAGGGAAATGCAAGAAGCGAACCAATTCGGGGCGCATTCGGGGCGACGCGGGCAATCGCTTGCCCATTTGTTTGTCGGCTTGCGTCTGCCATGCCCGGGGGCGTGCGCAGGCCCTGTATTTACTGGCTTTCTTGTTATCGCCGGCTGGCGTTGACAGAGGCTTTAGCCGTTCGTCGGGTTAAGCGTTGTCGGTCAGGCGCATTGCAACGGTGCGCGAATTGGAGTCGCGAGCGACGAGTATGCACCGAAATGGTGCGCTCGTCATTCGGGCTGAGGAGGGTCACGGGGTGCTGGCGGGTGGCTTGGGTACGTTGGGCGCTGTGGGGGCTGCCGGTGCCCGTGGCGCCTGATTCGGTGAGTTGATCCTCCCCGGCTGGTTGAGCGAGGTGCGTTGCACATGCACGGTAATGGGGCTGCTGGCGCTCAGTTCCTCGCCGCTGGTATTGGTGATGACGGCTTCAATCTGGTGCGATCCCCGGTCGAGGTTCGGCAGGGTCAGGCTGGCTTCGGTCTGACCCGAACCCGGCAGCGCCTGTGCTGACAGGGTGCCGTCGACCCGGGCGCGCAGCAGCGCACCGGTGCGCAAGGGAGGATCAATGGCAATGCCGAGAATCAGGTTGCCGTCATTGGCGCGCACGGCACTGTCGTTGGCAGGGCTGGTGATCTCCAGTCGCCGGTAACGGCCCTGGGCGGCAGCCGAGTTGCTGCTGCTCTCGTCGGGCTGATTGTAGGATGGTGAGGGGCGTGGCGGCTCCATTGCGTTTGGGGCGCTGACCTCAATGCGTCTGGCATTGGGTGAGGGCTGGTCCGAGTAGACGGTATTGCCCTCGGCATCAGTCCAGGTATAGATCTCGGCGGTGGCGCTCTGGCTGAAGATCAGGGCACTGCACAGGGCATAGATAAGCGTGCGCGGCATTGTCGTACTCTCCTTGAGACATGCCCCCATGCTGGCACCGTCCGGGAGGGCTGGCAACTGCTCCGGTCTGCCTTGGCGACAGACGTAAAAAAGGGGCGCCCGACCGGGCGCCCCTTTTTGCTGTGACAGTTGCCTGTCTCTGGATCAGACGCTGTAGTACAGGTCGTATTCCAGCGGGTGAACGAAGGTGCGAACCTTGATTTCTTCGGCGCTCTTCAGGTCGATGTAGGCGTCGATGAACTCGTTGGTGAACACGTCGCCCTTGGTCAGGAATTCGCGGTCTGCATCCAGCGATTCCAGTGCTTCCTTCAGGCTGCCGCAAACCTGCGGGATCTGTGCGGACTCTTCCGGCGGCAGATCGTACAGGTTCTTGTCGGCTGCATCGCCAGGGTGGATCTTGTTCTGGATACCATCCAGGCCGGCCATCAGCAGTGCAGCAAAGCACAGGTAGGGGTTGGCTGCCGGGTCCGGGAAGCGCGCTTCGATGCGGCGTGCTTTCGGGCTGGAAACGTACGGGATACGGATGGAAGCAGAGCGGTTGCGGGCGGAGTAGGCCAGCATGACCGGCGCTTCGAAGCCGGGAACCAGACGCTTGTAGGAGTTGGTGGCCGGGTTGGTGAACGCGTTCAGCGCCTTGCCGTGCTTGATGATGCCGCCGATGAAGTACAGGGCGGTGTCAGACAGGCCGGAGTAGCCTTCGCCAGCGAAGGTGTTGGTGCCGTCTTTGGAAATGGACATGTGAACGTGCATACCGGAACCGTTGTCGCCGTACAGCGGCTTCGGCATGAAGGTAGCGGTCTTGCCGAACGCGTCGGCAACGTTGTGCACGCAGTACTTCAGGGTTTGTACTTCGTCGGCCTTCTTCACCAGGGTGTTGAACAGCACGCCGATTTCGTTCTGGCCGGCAGTTGCCACTTCGTGGTGGTGAACTTCAACGGTCAGGCCCATTTCTTCCAGTGCGTTGCACATGGCGGTACGGATTTCGTGGTCGTGGTCGACCGGCGGAACCGGGAAGTAGCCGCCCTTGACGCCAGGACGATGACCTTTGTTGCCAGTCTCGAAATCGGCGTCGGTGTTCCAGGAAGCTTGCTCAGAGAAGATCTTGAACATGGAGCCGGAGATGTCGGACTTGAATTTGACTTCGTCGAATACGAAGAATTCCGGCTCCGGACCAACGAATACGGTGTCACCGATACCGGTGGACTTCAGGTATTCCTCGGCGCGCTTGGCGATACCGCGCGGGTCGCGCTCGTAGCCCTGCATGGTGGAGGGCTCAATGATGTCGCAGACGATGATCAGCGTCGGCTCTTCGGTGAACGGGTCCAGAACGGCAGTGCTGTCATCGGGCATGAGGATCATGTCGGAGGCTTCGATGCCTTTCCAGCCGGCAATCGAGGAGCCGTCGAACATCTTGCCGTCTTCGAAGAAGTCATCATTGACATCACGTGCCGGCATGGTGACGTGCTGCTGCTTGCCCTTGGTATCGGTGAAGCGCAGGTCTACCCACTTCACGTCATGCTCGTTGATCAGTTGCATCGCTTTCGACATGGTTTCCTCCAACAGGAATCTTTTGCCAGACAGCGGGTCTGGCGCCTCATATAACGTCTAGCGGACAGGCCGCCGTTCGGTTGCATTACAAGTGAGCAAAAGGTGTGCCATTTCGGAGCATTGGCTGAAAGCCCCATTCTTGACATCTTCTGCTCCATAAACCGATGGTTCGCACCATTCTGGAGCACCTTGTTGGTGCAGTTGGTGTGGCTAGCGACCCAACTTGGTGCACGTTGCACGCGGCAGTTAGCCGAGCGCCGAGCGCCTGCTGCGCGTATAATGCAGCGCTTTGCGCACGATACGCCAGCCCCATGAAACTGATCATCAAATTTTTCCCGGAAATCACCATCAAGAGCCGCCAGGTTCGTAAACGCTTTGTCGCACAATTGAAGGGCAACCTGAAAAAGGTGTTGTCGGCGGTCGACCCCCAGGCCCGGGTCAACGGGAACTGGGACAGTCTTGAAGTCAATCTGGGGCCTGATGCGGCGCTGCAGCAGCGCTGCATTGAGCGTCTGCGCAACACGCCGGGTATTTCGCACTGCTTCGAGGTGCACGAGTATCCGCTTGGCAGCATCGATGAGTTGATTGAGCTGTGCGTGTCCAGCGTGGGCGAGCAGCTGCGCGGCAAGACCTTCGCGGTGCGCTGCAAGCGGGTGGGCACTCATCCGTTCTCCTCGCAGGACGTGGCGATCAAGGTTGGCAGCGCGCTTAACAGCCGCTGTGGCGCGGCAGGTGTGTCGCTGAAAGATCCTGAAGTAGAAGTGCATGTGGAGATTCGGGATCAGAAAATATATCTGATCCAGGCGCGTCATGAGGGCATGGGCGGCTTCCCGCTGGGCACCATGGAGCCGGTGCTCAGCCTGCTTTCCGGGGGGTTCGACTCCACTGTGGCGAGCTATCAGATGCTCCAGCGCGGTCTGCTGCCGCATTTCGTGTTCTTCAACCTGGGCGGTAGTGCCCATGAGCTGGGCGTGCGCCAGGTTGCCCATTACCTCTGGGAGCGCTACGCCAGCAGTCATCGCCTGCGCTTTGTCAGTGTTCCGTTCGAGGGCGTAGTCGCCGAGATTCTGCAGAACGTTGAAAACAGCCAAATGGGTGTAGTGCTCAAGCGCATGATGCTGCGGGCGGCGGACCGTGTGGCCTACCGTCTGGGTATCGATGCGCTGGTCACCGGTGAGGCCATTGCCCAGGTTGCCAGCCAGACGCTGCCGAATCTGAGCGTTATCGACAAGGCGGCCGAGCGGCTGGTCATTCGTCCGCTGATTACCACCAGCAAGCTGGATATTATTGATGTTGCCCGCCGCATCGGCACGCTCGAGTTTTCCAGCAGCATGCCTGAGTACTGCGGTGTTATCTCGGTGAGTCCGGCCATTCGTACCACAGTGGCGCGGGTTGAAGCGGCCGAAGCATCGTTCAACTTCGAGGTGTTGTCGCAGGCCATTGAAAGCGCGGTTTACAGCGAATGCAGCGAGCTGGGCGAGATGCTCGAGGGTGGTTCTCCGGTCGAGATTGTCGAGCAGGCGCTGACCGGGCAGATCGTGATCGATATCCGTCACCCCGACGAACAGGAACTGCGCCCAGTGCAGCTGGATGGCATCGAGGTGCTGTCGATTCCGTTCTACACCCTCAACAGCCGTTTTGCCGAGCTCGACCCTTCGCGCGCCTATCTGCTCTATTGCGAGAAAGGGGTGATGAGTCAGTTGCATGCCCAGTATTTGCTGGATGAGGGATATGGGAATGTGCGGGTGCTCAGGCCGAAGCGCTAGCGCTCGCGCTCGCGCTACCGCTTGAGCCGCAAGCCGCAAGCCGCAAGCCGCAAGCCACAAGCCACAAGCAAAACAGGGCGTGCCGGGAAGAAGGGCCGGCAAGGGTTGTCAGGCTCTTAATTGGCTTCAACGCTGCAAGAAGCTCTCAGAGGTCAAGAGCGAGCCGGTTTTGCTTCCAGCTTGTGGCTTGCTGCTTGAAGCTCGCGCGCCCGCTTGCACAAAAAACACACACTGTAACCCCCATATCTGTATAATGCCTCCCTCTTTTTTTCAGTATGCCGGCTGTCGCCGCATCACCCAGGACGCCCACAGTGATCGAGAATCTCCGCAATATCGCCATCATCGCGCACGTTGACCACGGCAAAACCACGCTGGTCGACGCTCTGCTGCGTCAATCCGGTACCCTGGATCGTAAGGAACTGGATTCCGAGCGGATCATGGATTCCAACGACCAGGAAAAGGAACGCGGCATTACCATTCTGGCGAAGAACACCGCCATCAAGTGGAACGGCTACAACATCAACATCGTCGACACCCCCGGCCACGCCGACTTTGGTGGCGAGGTTGAGCGCGTAATGTCCATGGTTGATTCGGTACTGCTGCTGGTTGATGCGGTTGACGGCCCGATGCCGCAAACCCGCTTCGTAACCCAGAAGGCCTTCCAGGCCGGTCTGCGTCCGATCGTGGTGGTAAACAAGATTGACCGTCCGGGCGCTCGCCCTGACTGGGTAATCGATCAGGTATTCGACCTGTTTGACAGCCTGGGTGCGACCGACGAGCAGCTGGATTTCCCGTTCGTCTACGCCTCCGCGATCAACGGCATCGCGGGTATGGACCCGGACGAGATGGCCGAGGATCTGACCCCGCTGTTCCAGACCATCGTTGACCGTGTGCCGTCCCCTGACGTTGACCTTGACGGTCCGTTCCAGATGCAGATCTCGGCACTGGACTACAACAGCTTCCTGGGCGTTATCGGTATTGGCCGCATCCGTCGCGGCAAGGTCAAGACCAACACCCCCGTCACCTCTATCGATGCGCAGGGCAAGAAGCGCAACGGCCGTATCCTGAAGATCATGGGTCACCACGGTCTGCAGCGCGTTGAAGTGGAAGAAGCGCAGGCTGGCGACATCGTCTGCATCAGTGGTTTTGATCCGCTGTTCATCTCCGACACCCTGTGCGACCAGCAGAACGTTGAAGCCATGCCGGCACTGACGGTCGACGAGCCGACCGTAAGCATGACCTTCCAGGTCAATGACTCGCCGTTCGCCGGCAAGGAAGGCAAGTTCGTCACCAGCCGCAACATCAAGGAGCGTCTGGAAAAGGAACTGCTGCACAACGTGGCTCTGCGCGTTGAAGAGGGCGACAGCGCCGACAAGTTCAAAGTTTCCGGTCGTGGCGAGCTGCACCTGTCGGTACTGATTGAAACCATGCGTCGTGAAGGCTTTGAGTTGGGGATCTCCCGTCCTGAGGTCGTCATCAAGGAAGTGGATGGCGAAAAGCAGGAGCCCTACGAGAATGTCACCATCGACATTGAAGAGCAGCATCAGGGTCCGATCATGGAGCAGATGGGCCTGCGCAAGGGTGATCTGGGCAACATGGTTCCGGATGGCAAGGGCCGTATTCGCCTGGAGTATGTTGTTCCGGCACGCGGCCTGATCGGCTTCCGTAACAGCTTCCTGACCATGACCTCGGGTACCGGTATCATCACCAGCACCTTCAGCCACTACGGGCCGATCAAGCAGGGTGACGTGGGCCACCGTCAGAACGGCGTGCTGGTCTCCATGGCAACCGGCAAGGCGCTGACCTACTCGCTGGAAACCCTGCAGGATCGCGGCAAGCTGTTCCTGGAGCCGGGTCAGGAGATCTATGAAGGTCAGCTGGCCGGTATTCACAGCCGTGACAACGACCTGGTCATCAACCCGACCAAGGGCAAGAAGCTCGACAACATGCGTGCTTCCGGCAAGGATGAAACCATCCAGCTGGTGCCGCCGGTCAAGTTCACCCTGGAGCAGGCGCTCGAGTTCATCGATGACGACGAACTGGTTGAGGTAACGCCGAAGTCCATTCGTCTGCGCAAGAAGCTGCTCAGCGAAACCGACCGCAAGCGCGCCAGCAAGAACTAAAGGCTGCCGCTGGTAAAGAAACCCGCTCCGGATTCCGGCGCGGGTTTTTTTGCGTCCAAAGGTCGGGGTTGGCGCAATGCCCGACCAATGGCTAGCTTATAAAGGCAAAACAAAAAATTCAAAGTGATATCATTGTGATATCAGATTTTGCGTAACGTACTGCCGTGGGGGCGGATGATGGCTGAAACTAATCGGGTTGGGCTGCAGCGCTGGATATGGCGCGCGTTTGTTCGCAGTGCGCTGATTCCGCTGGTGCTGGTTGAAGCGGCCCTTATTGCCATCTATCTGTTCAGCAACGCGGCCATTCGTGACGAGCAGACTTCCTACCTGCGCCAGGCGGCGCTGACCGAGTTGAGCAGCGCCGCGCAGCTTGAGACGCGTGTCATCAACAGCCGTCTTGAGCAGTTGGCCGCGCTGACCGATGGTTATCGCAATCTGGTAGCCGAGGCGCTGGCAAAACCCATGACGTTACCTGATGTCGAGATCGATCGCACCGACAGCGGCGTGATGTTCAGTCCTCGGGATGCCGGCGGCGCTGCGGTTTTCTACTCGGGCGCAACGGCGCCAGAGCGGCAGGACCTGGACAAGGTTCGCCGGCTAACGACGCTGGACCCGGTCATGCGCGAACTGCAGCGCAGCAACCCGCTGATTGCCAGCGTCTACTTCAACAGCTGGGACAGCCTCAATCATATCTACCCCTGGTTCCATACGGCGGAGCAGTATCCGCATGATATGGTCATCCCGGATTACAATTTCTACTATCTGGCCGATGCCGAACATAATCCCGGTCGCGGCGTGGTATGGACCGACGTCTATCTCGATCCGGCCGGGCAGGGCTGGATGATGTCGGCCATTGCACCGGTCTATCGTGGGGATTTTCTCGAGGGTGTGGTGGGTATTGACGTAACCGTCGACGGTATCCTGAGTGAGATCAATGGTCTGCCGGTGCCTTGGGATGGCTATGCCATGCTGATCAGTTCGGACATGAATATCATGGCCATGCCACCGAAGGCAGAGCAGGATTTTGGCCTCCAGGAGCTGACCAGTCACACCTACCAGGAGGCAATTCGCCGCGAGATTTTCAAGCCGGCGGACTTCAACCTGGCGCAACGCACGGAAACTGCCGGGCTGGCCGAGGTGCTGCAAGCCCGTGATCAGGGTGTTGAGCAGTTAAAGCTGAACGACCGGGCACTGCTGGTCGGCTGGGAACGGGTTGAGCAGACTGGCTGGCGGCTGCTGACGGTGGTTGACGAGGAGACTCTGTTCGCCCAGACCAACTCGTTGGCCGAAGAGTATCGCCGCGTCGGTATGTGGCTGATCGCGGGGCTGGTGGCCTTCTACATTGTCTTCTTTGCCTTTCTGTGGGTGCGGGCCCGGGGCTTGACAGCCCGGCTGCTGGCGCCGATCGACGGTATCTCGCGGATGATGACCGATATTGGCGCCGAACGCTGGCGGCCTGCTCCAGTGCGTTCGGAGATCGCCGAGCTGGACGGCATGGCGCAGCATACCCATGAGATAGGCCTGCAACTGGAGCAAAGCCAACAGCACAATCGTAACGCCCAGCAGCGTATTGAGCTGGTACTCGACAGCACCACCGAGAGCATCTGGGAGTGGCATGTTAATGAAAACCTGATCGAGTTGCGCGGACGCTTCTGCGAGCGTTTCGGCTTGCCCCGGGGGTTGATCCCATTCGAGCAGTTCCAGCTGCGTATCCACCCGGATGATCGTGCCCGCGTGCGGGACGCCGAGCAGCTAGCCTTGCGCAGCGGTGGCCACTACGCCGCCGAGTTCCGCTTTGCCGACGAGCAGGGGCTGTATCACTGGCTGCTGAGCCGCGGACGGATACTGGAGCGTGATCCGGATACCGGCAAAGTGGTGATGGTTGCCGGCACCCACGTTGATATTGACGACCTCAAGCACATCGAAAGTGACTTGCGCTCGGCTACCCACGAAGCAGAAGCAGCCAACCTGGCCAAGGCCCGCTTTATCTCCAGCATGAGCCACGAACTGCGCACGCCATTGAATGCGATTCTCGGTTTCGCCCAGTTGATGGAACTGGATAGTCAGGAGAAGGGCCAGCCCTCGGAGCATGTCGAAGAAATCCTGCTCGCCAGCCGGCACCTCAACACCTTGCTCAGCGACATTCTCGATTGGTCGACGATCCAGGTGGACGCGCGAAGGGTCGAGCGGGTGCCCACCGATGTGGGGCAGATCATGAGTGAAAGCGCCGAGATGGTCCGGCTTGCGATCAGTGAGCAGGGGCTGTCCTTCGAGGTAACGCCTGCACCTGAAGGGTTGACCGTGATGGCTGATCCGCGGCGGCTGCGGCAGGTGATGATCAATCTGCTATCGAATGCCAAGAAGTACAACAGTACCGGCGGGGCGGTGCGGCTCTACTGTGAGGTGCTCGGTAGCCGCCTCCGGCTGGTAGTTGAAGACACCGGCATGGGCATCAAGCCCGAGGATCAGGCGCTGCTGTTTGAGCCGTTCCAGCGCCTGGGTCGAGAGAATACGGCCATTCAGGGTACCGGAATCGGGTTGTCTATCTGCCGGGAATATACCCGTGCCATGGGCGGAGAGATTGGCGTGGACAGTGAGCCGGGCAGGGGCAGTCGATTCTGGGTGGAGCTGCCGCTCAGTTCGGTGCAACCGCTGCCCTCAAGCCACAGGCCGCTCATTTATTGCCTCAGTTCGGATTCGCAGTTGATTGAGCAGATACGTCAGGCGCTGTCGGAGCGGGCGCAGCTGCAGGTCGGCAATGCGGTGACCCTGCTTGATCATGCTGGTGGACAGCCTGTTCCCGCGCTACTGCTGATTGACAGCGCGGCACTGGATGCCTCGACATTGCCGAAGCTCAGGCGCCTGCGGCAGCAGCTGCCGGCCCCTGTACCACCGGTGCTGCTGCTGGCCGATACGCTCGGGTCGGAACTGGTAACCCAGTTGATGAGCGAGTGTCAGGGCCTGGTGCGCAAGCCGGTGGACAGTGATGAGCTTGACGCGCTGGTGAGTGCGCTGTTGACGAAGGGGGAGACGGGCGATGCCCAATGAGGTTTTTCGGCAGGCCAGGGTGGTGGTGATCGATGATGTGCAGGCCAATCTGAGACTGCTTGAATCAAGTCTGCGGACTATGGGATTGGGGCAGGTGCATGGTTTCAGTGATTCGGCGCTCGGCCTCGAGTGGCTGCAGCAAAATCCCTGGGATCTGTTGCTGCTGGATCTGGACATGCCGGCGCCGGACGGTTTCGCGATTCTGCAGGCGCTGAGCGAGCGCGACCGTACGGCTCAGCAAGTGATTCTGGTCACCGCGCTTGGCGACGCCGCCAGTCGCCGCCGCGGTCTTGACCTGGGCGGGAACGACTATCTGACCAAGCCGGTTGATCTGCCGGAGTTGCTGTTGCGGGTGCGCAACTGCCTGCAACTGAGTTATGCCCACCGCCAGCTTGAGCAGGAGCGCGCGGCGCTGGAGGAGCGCGTGCAGGAGCGCACCGCTCGGCTGCGCGACAGCTATCAGGCGGTGATCCGGGCGCTGGCGCGGGCAGCTGGCTACAAGGATAACGAGACCGGCAATCACATCATGCGCATCGGCGAGACCGCAGCGCTGATGGCCCGGCAAATTGGTGCGCCGGAAACCTGGGTCGAGCTGCTACGGCTGGCTGCACCCATGCACGATGTCGGCAAGATCGGGATCCCGGACCACATTCTGCTCAAACCGGGCAAGTTGACGCCTGAAGAATTCGACATCATGAAGCAGCATGCGCGTATCGGACACGCCATTTTGGCTGACCGTGGACATTCCTCGCTGCTGGAGCTGGCGGCAGAGATCGCTCTCAATCACCACGAAAAGTGGGATGGCAGCGGATATCCTGCCGGACTCAAGGGGGAGGAAATTCCCATCTCTGCGCGTATTGTCGCCCTGTGCGACGTCTATGACGCCCTGCGCAGTTCTCGCCCCTACAAGCAGGGCTGGAGCGCAGAAAAAACGCAGGCATTCATTCTTGAACAGTCCGGCAAGCACTTTGACCCCAAGGGGGTGGAGATCATGGCCGGGCTGTTTGATGAAATTGAGCGCATCAGGGATTCGTTGCGCGACCCCTGACGGGGTTTGGGGCGGCAGCGGGACGGGGGTGGCAACCTGAGGTCCGGCGGCGGGCAACGGGATTCGTTTTCTGCAGACAGAATGCTAGTTGGCCGCCGCCGGAGCGGCCATCGCCCGAAAGGGTGGATTTGCCCGAGAGTCACCTGAATGGGTGCTGGTGTTGGGCGGGAGCGGCGCTAGAGTAGCGCTCAGGCAACCCGAGGTCCGAGACGGCGCAGGCCGGATCGTGATGTACCAACAACAAAAACCACGCACGATTCATGGAGGCTACACCTCATGCCATTTAACAAGAAAAGCGTTCTTGCCCTCTGTGGCGCTGGCGCGCTGCTGTTCTCGATGTCTGCCCTGGCCAACAACCCGGCACCGACCGATCCGGGTGATTCGGGCGGTGGTTCCGCCTATCAGCGCGGTCCGGATCCGTCCGTCAGCTTCCTCGAAGCCGATCGCGGTCAGTACAGCGTCCGTTCCAGCCGTGTCTCCAGCCTGGTCAGCGGCTTTGGTGGCGGCACCATTTACTATCCGACAGGCACCACTGGCACCATGGGTGCGGTCGTTGTAATTCCCGGCTTTGTTTCTGCCGAGTCTTCGATTGACTGGTGGGGCCCGAAACTGGCGTCCTATGGTTTCGTGGTCATGACTATTGATACCAACACCGGCTTTGATCAGCCGCCGAGCCGTGCGCGTCAGATCAACAACGCACTGGATTACCTGGTAAGCCAGAACAGCCGCAGCTCCAGCCCGGTTCGCGGCATGATCGACACCAATCGTCTGGGCGTCATTGGCTGGTCGATGGGCGGTGGCGGTACCCTGCGTGTTGCCAGTGAAGGCCGTATCAAGGCAGCCATTCCGCTGGCACCCTGGGATACAACCAGCTACTACGCCAGCCGCTCGCAGGCACCGACTCTGATCTTTGCCTGTGAGTCGGATGTGATCGCGCCGGTCTTCCAGCATGCCTCACCGTTTTACAATTCCCTGCCTTCCAGCATCGACAAGGCCTTTGTGGAAATCAACGGTGGCAGCCACTACTGCGGTAATGGTGGCAGTATCTATAACGATGTACTGAGCCGGTTCGGGGTGTCCTGGATGAAACTGCATCTGGATGAAGACAGCCGCTACAAGCAGTTCCTCTGCGGCCCGAACCACACTTCCGACTCTCAGATCTCTGATTATCGCGGCAACTGCCCGTACTAAGTTCCGGGTTCAAGGAGCAGGCGTCGGCCCATCGCTGGGTCGGCGCCTTTTTTGTGTCCAGCTATCAGGGTTTGGGGCGGTAGGCGCAGAAGCCGGGCCGCGGACCGATTTGCGGGTGGTTGCGGCAGGTTGCGGGGCGTTTGTCGTAGACGGTGCAGCGGCGGCTGCGGGTATCGAGAAACAGGCAGTCGTCATTGCTCATGCGACTGAGCGTGAAAATGCCACTTTTCTGGTGAAAGCGCCCGACCACACCCTCCTTCTGCAAGCGTTTGGCGATGCGGCTGAGTGGCTCGCCGCGCTCGAATTCATCCACCAGTCCCAGGCGAATCAGGTCGTCCAGGCGAACCTCGACCGGCAGGGTGCAGCAGCCGGCGTTGCAGGTGTCGCACAGGCCCTTGCGGTACTTCTGCCAGGTATCGAGCCGATCAATGTCGGCTGCGGGAATCAGTTGCGGTTTCATGCAGCGCCTCAGAAATGAGGCACGCAGTATAAAAGAGCCCGGCGCTGTGCTGAACCACCGGGCGTCGTGGTGTTATTCGTCGAAAAAGAAGCGTTCTTCGCCGAAGGCGGGCTGCAGGTGGTTGAGCCAGGTGGCCTGCTCATCATATTTGGCAAAGAATGGGCGCTGTACCCAGTCGGGGTTGCGGCCCTGAATCATGCGCAGTGCGATGACCTTCTCGCCATTGATCTCGGTGACGCCCTGAACCTCAACCTTGCCAGGGTGCGAGCTCATGGAAGGACCGCGCGCGGTGCGGGCGATGCCGGATACCTGCTGCATGGCGTCGCGGTAAATCTCCCAGGCTTTGACCAGCGGCACTTCGAAGTAATGGCGGGCCCCGGTGTCGCGCTCAACGAACATGTAATAGGGGATGATGCCGAGCTCGACCTGGGTCTGCCAGAGGCGGGCCCAGACGCTGGCGTCATCGTTGATATGCGCCAGCAGCGGACCCTGGGCTCGAATCTGGGCGCCGGTCTGGCGGACCCGACGGATTGCTTCGCGGGCCACCTCCGGTTCCAGCTCCTTCCAGTGGTTGTAGTGCGCCATCAGTGCCAGGTGTTTGCCGGCGGCCTGGATTTCGGCAAACAGGGCCAGCAGGTCCTCGGCATCGTCATCACTGACGAAGCGCTGTGGCCAGAATGTCAGCGCCTTGGTGCCGATGCGGATGGTGCGAACGTGAGCGAACTCGTCGCTGAGCAGCGGTTCGAGGTAGGCGCGCAGGTTACGGGTTTTCATCACCATCGGGTCGCCACCGGTGACCAGTACGTCGGTTACCTCTGGGTGCGCGCGCAGGTAGTCCTGCAGCTGATTGGACTCACGGGCAGCAATCTTCAGATCCTTGTCGCCGACAAACTGGGCCCAGCGAAAGCAGAAGGTGCAGTAGCTGTGGCATACCTGGCCGGAGCTGGGGAAGAACAGCACGGTCTCGCGGTACTTGTGCTGCAGGCCTTCCACCACCTCGCCATCCAGCTTGGGGATGTTGTGTTCCAGTTGGCCTGCCGGATGGGGATTCAGCTCGGCGCGGACCTCGCTGATCAGTGCCTTCAGGTCAGCGGCACCAAACTCGTTGCGCATGGCATCGGCAACCCGCTGGTAGTGCTCGGGCTTGAGCATGCCGCGCTGCGGGAAGGTGAGTTGAAACATGGGGTCAGTCGGTACCTTTTGCCAGTCGATCAGCTCGTCAATGACGTACTGGTTGACCCGGAACGGCAGGACGCTGGCGACCACCTGCATTTCAAAGCGTTGTTCTGCGCTCAGTTGCTGTAGCTGCGGAATCTGGTCGAGTTGCTTGGCGGTGTAGACCTTGAAGCGCTGGTGGCTAAGCTGATTGATGTCGAAGTGATCAGGTGTGATCGACGTAACGGCGAGAAGATTGGATTTTGGCATAGCGGATCGTCTGTATCTTTCTTGTCAAAAGCAATAGGTCGCATCGGGCTGACTGCTGACAGGCAGTGCGCGAGCATGAAAGTAAGCCGATAAACTGGATTAAACGGCAAAAAACGCGTCGATCATTGGCTAAGTTGCAATGATCATAGTGATGGGCTGAATATTCAGCAGGCGCGCATGATAGCGAAATGATCTATTGATGTCTAAAAAATGACCTGATGCGTTGCCCTTGGTTATGTCGAGCAGCATGGGTGCGCGTGGAGAGACGAGCATGTTTACCTACATCACGCTGGGTACCAACAACCTGCCGCGGGCGGTCCGGTTTTACGATGAGCTGATGGCCACACTGGGGATCGAGCGCGTGCGCACGCCGGGCGAATCCAACTGGGACGGTTGGGCCGGCTGGGGCTACTACGAGAATCGGGGCGCCCGAGAGCTGGCGCTCTGGCTGTGCGAACCCTTTGATGGGCGGCCCGCATCTGTTGGCAATGGTGTCATGGTCGCCTTTGCGGCGCCCGATTGGAAATCGGTACGCGCCTTCCACGCCGCCGCGCTGGCGAACGGCGGCAGCAGTGACGGCGAGCCCGCGCTGCGCGAGCACTATAATCCGGACTTCTACAGCGCCTATGTGCGCGATCCCGATGGCAACAAGCTGGCGGTGGTGTGTCGAGGTTATTTGCACGAGCCTGGCGAATGAGGTGACAGGCGTCAGGCTGCCCGACGTACCCCGATTCAAGGAGATTCCATGCTTTACGCACAGCTCACCATGTTGGCCCAATACAACCGATGGATGAACCAGCGGCTCTACAGGCTCTGTGCCACGCTGGACGATGCCGAACGGCGCGCCCCCCGTGGTGCCTTTTTCGGCTCCATTCATGGGACCCTCAATCACCTGCTGCTGGCCGACCACCTGTGGATGGGGCGCTTTACCGGCCAGCCTTTCTCTGCTCCGGCGCTGGATGCTGAACTGTACGCCGACTTTACCGAGCTACGCGACGCGCGGGAGGTGATGGACGAACGGATAATCGAATGGGTAGGCAGTCTGTCTCCTTCCAGCCTGGATAGTGAGCTGCGCTATACCAGCCTGGTCAATCCGCAGCCGCGCTGCTATCCGCTGTGGTTGGCATTGACTCACTTTTTCAACCATCAGACCCACCACCGAGGCCAGCTCACTACGCTGTTATCGCAGTCGGGAACCGATCCGGGCGTGACTGATCTGATCCAGATGCCGGGAGTCAGCCCGGCCTCTGAAGTGATCAGTCAGGAGACGGTGATGACGGCGGCGGATGAAGTACTCGAATTCTGGTTTGGCGAGTTGCGGCCGGCCCAGTGGTGGCAAAAGGATCCGGCGCTCGATGGTCTAATTCACAGTCGCTTTGGCGACCTGCACGAACGTGCGGTGCGCGGTGAACTGATGAACTGGCGGGCCAATGCGCTCGGGCGGCTGGCCGAGATCATCGTGCTGGACCAGTTCTCGCGCAATATCTGGCGCGATACGCCGCGGGCATTCGCCAGTGACGGTATGGCGCTGGTGCTGGCGCAGGAGGCGGTTGCCGAAGGTGCTGACCAGCAGCTGCCGGTGAAGTGGCGCGCCTTTTTGTACATGCCGTTCATGCATAGCGAGTCGCTGCGCATGCATGAACAGGCGATGAAACTGTTCAGTGCGCCGGGCCTGGAGGACAATCTGCGTTTCGAGCAGAGGCACAGGGATATCATCGAGCGTTTCGGTCGCTACCCTCACCGTAACGCGATTCTTGGCCGGCCATCGACGGCAGAAGAGGCGGCGTTCCTGCGCACCAAAGGCTCGAGCTTCTAGGCAACTGTATCGCCAGCAATGCAGCAAATTGTGCCGGGACGCCCCTGTGCCGGATCGCGTAAGTTGAACCTTTTTTACCGGAGACGTCTCATGCAACTGCCGATCTATCAGGTCGATGCCTTCACCGACATGCTGTTTGGTGGCAATTACGCTGCCGTTGTGCCGCTGGCCGACTGGCTGCCGGCCGAGCTGATGCAGGCAGTTGCGGCCGAGAATAACCTGTCTGAAACCGCTTTTGTGGTCAGGCAGGCCGACGGCGGTTATGCCATCCGCTGGTTCTCGCCGTTGGCCGAGATTGATTTCTGCGGCCACGCTACGCTGGCCGCCGCGTTTGTTCTCTTCCGCTTGAACCCGGACATTCCGGTGCTGCGTTTTCGGGCCGCAGCGGTCGGCGAGTTGAGTCTCAGCCGTGAAGACGATGGCCTCATTCATATGGATGCGCCACGGCTGGCGCCAGAGCCGGTAGCCGAGCCGCCGGCGCTGTTGTTTGATGGTTTGTCGATCAGGCCGGATGCAGTGCTGGTTAGCCGCCAGGCGTGGTTTGCAGTCTATGCCGATGAGGGCCAGGTGCGAGCGGTCGAGCAGGATCCGGAGCTGATCCGGCAACTGGCACCGCGCGATGTGGTGGTCACCGCGCCCGGGCACGATGTGGACTTTGTCTCCCGCTATTTCTGGCCGGCCAATGGTGGCCTGGAAGACATGGTAACCGGCTCGATTCATGCCGGGCTGGCGCCCTACTGGGCGGAGCGACTTGGGCGTAACGAGTTGAAAGCGCTGCAGGCTTCGACCCGTGGTGGTGTGCTCTATTGCAAGGTGGAGGCGGAGCGGGTCCGCATCAGCGGCTACGCGGTACTCTACCTCGAAGGCTGTATTCATGTGCCCGACTGAGTCCCTGGTGACCCCGCCGGGAAAGTCGGATAGCTATGCTTGCAGCATTGAAATGAACACGGAGATGCAGAATGACATCAACAAAGGCGGCCCTGGCAGCCGGGCTGATCAGTGCAGTGTCACTGGCAGGCTGCAGTAACCTTGAGTCAACGGAGCCGGCTGTGGCCGCATCCGAGCAGGGTATTCCGCAGCGCGGTGTGATGATTTTGCAGTGTGGCGGTTCGCCGGTTCGGGTCACCCTGACCGGCGAGCAGGCGCTGATCGAAGCAATGCAGGGCCGCTTCCTGCTGGAGCGCGTGGTGACTGCCTCGGGTGCCCGGTACGAAGCGCCTGATGACAGTTCGACCAGTTTCTGGAACAAGGGCGACAAGGGCCTGCTGACCATTCGCGGTGAAAGCCTGCCCGAGTGCGAGCCAGCCGGTGCACTGGTGCTGCAGGCCGGTGAATGGGTCGTGGAGGACATCAATCGCGGGGGCCTCATCGACCGCTCACGAGTGACGCTCAACTTCGGCAACGACGGTCGCGTGTCGGGTCGGGCCAGTTGCAACAATTATGTCGGTGCCTATCAGGTTGATGGCCGCACTCTGCAACTGAGCCAGTTGGCGACCACCCGGCGAGCCTGCGCGCCGGCGCTGAACGAGCAGGAGACCCGCTTTGTGCAGACGCTGGAGCAGATCAGTCGTTTTCACCTGGATGAAACCGGTGCGCTGATCCTTGAAGGTGATGAGGGCGGTTCCCTGAAGGCTCGGCTGGAGTAAGATGGCAGCGTCCGGCCCGGTAGCGGGCCGGTTCACCAAAACCATAACAACGGAGTACCGTGATGCTGCTGCTGATTCTGGGCCTGATTCTGTTTCTGGGCATGCACTCCGCCCGCCTGTTTGCCGCTGAAAAACGCGCGTCCTTCATTGCCGCCAGGGGACCATTGGCCTGGAAGGGTATTTACGCACTGGTCTCGATCATCGGTTTTGTACTGATCATCTACGGCTACGGCCAGGCCCGCATGAGCCCCACCTGGCTGTGGATCTCGCCGGTGTGGACGCGCCATCTGGCTGCGCTGCTGACCATCCCCGCATTTATTCTCATCGCTGCGACCTATGTTCCCGGCTCCTGCATCAAGGCGCGGGTTGGCCATCCGATGCTGCTGGGCGTGAAGTTCTGGGCGCTGGCGCACCTGATTGCCAACGGCACGTTGGCGGATCTGCTGCTGTTCGGCGGCTTCCTGGCATGGGCCACCGCGCTGTTTGTGGTCTCACGCAAGCGTGATCGTGCTGCCGGTGTCGGCTACGGCAAGGGCAAGCCGGTGATGGACGCGGTGGTTGTGGTGGTCGGTCTGGTGGCCTGGGCGGCCTTTGCTTTCTACCTGCATGGCGCCTGGATCGGGGTCAAGCCGATGGGAGTGTGATTCCGGCAGACATAAAAAACCCGCAGTGATGCGGGTTTTTTGTTGTTTGGTCGGGAGCTTCAAGGTGATCTTCCCTTTCGTTTGACCGTTTCCTGCACTTAGCTGTTGCCGAGTTAGACTTTCGCCTTCCCGGCGAGCCAAGGGGGGCTGCTTGCCCAGCCCCCCCTTAGCAATCCCCCCGGGCACCCGACTACGCGGCCCTGCGGGTTCGCTGCGTTGCTCGATTTATCGGGGAGCCACAAAACTCGGGGGCTCCGCCCCC
>CETH01171923.1_pt1 | contig 20813 bp, 24 predicted proteins | sample 361461 | NCBI WGS metagenome assembly CETH01 (sample SAMEA2622695, study PRJEB7988) | marine metagenome | isolation source: saline water (ENVO:00002010), including
TAAAAAGAATACAATTTATAGCAGGACAAAAATACAAGCTGTATCTTAAATAATAAATCATTATTATTAACCTTATGAATGCAAAAGAAAAAATAAAATATATTTCTAATTGGATTGCTGAGTATGTAAAAAATATGCCTGTAAGCGCTAAATCTTTAGTTATAGGTGTATCTGGAGGCATAGACTCCTCGGTTTCAAGTACTTTAAGTGCAATGACAGGATTAAAAACAATAGTTTTATGTATGCCTATCAAACAACACAGATCTCAACATGATTTAAGCATTAGACACAAAGATTGGCTGATGAAAAATTTTAATAATGTTGAGGGTCATGTAATTGAATTAGATGAGTTATTTAAGTCTTTTGAAAGTAATTTATCAAATTTTAAAAATGAACATGGTTTTGCAAATTCGAGAGCAAGACTAAGAATGACTACACTTTACCAAGTTGCTGCTGCAAACAATGGAATTGTTGTTGGAACAGGAAATAAAGTGGAAGATTTTGGAGTTGGATTTTATACAAAATATGGAGATGGAGGTGTAGATATTTCTCCAATTGCAGATTGTAATAAAACAGACGTTTGGGAAATTGGAAAAGAGTTAAATATTTTAAATGAAATAATACAGGCACCTCCAACCGATGGATTATGGGATGATGGAAGAACTGATGAAGGTCAACTTGGTATGAGTTATAAAGATATTGAATTAGCTATGGATGATCCAAATTCCCCAAATAGACAAAAATATGAAAAAATAAGGCTTTCGAACCTACATAAAATGGAGCCTATACCAATTTGTAAAATTCCTAGATAATCTAGGATTCACAAAACACATAATTCAGTATATTCCTAGAAACATGAGTAAAGATATATATTTAACAAATTCTTACAGTAACAAAAAAGAAAAGTTCATACCAATTAATTCAAAAAAAATTGGAATGTATGTATGTGGTCCTACGGTATACGATGATCCACATATCGGTAATGCACGACCTTTAGTTATTTTTGATATATTGTTTAAACTTCTTAAATTTAAATTTAACGAGAGTATTGTTACATACATTAGAAATATTACAGATGTTGATGATAAAATTATTGCTTTTTCAAAAGAAAAAAAAATATCAATTTTTGAATTAACAAAAAAAATTACTAACAATTTTAATGATGATTGTGAATATTTATTTTGTGAAAAACCTACGCACGAACCTAGAGCGACAGATAATATTGATGTAATGATCAAAATGATATCTGATTTGATTTTAAAAGGTTATGCATATGAAAAAAATAATCATGTATATTTTGAAGTTAAAAAATTTAAAGATTATGGAAAACTGTCAAATAGAAATTTAGAAGATTTAGTTGCAGGGTCTAGAGTTGAAGTTTCAGAAAATAAAAAAAACCCTTCAGATTTTGTTTTATGGAAGCCATCTGTGGAGGATGAACATTCATGGGAATCCCCATGGGGAAAAGGTAGGCCTGGTTGGCATCTTGAATGCTCAGCAATGTCAAAAAAATATTTGGATGTTGAATTTGATATTCATGGTGGTGGAAGAGACTTGATATTTCCTCATCATGAAAATGAAATTGCCCAATCAATATGTGCAAACGAAACTAAATTTTTTGCAAAATATTGGCTTCATAATGGATTTATTACAATGTCCAATGAAAAAATGGCAAAATCTCAAGGCAATATTTTAAAAATAAAAGACTTTAAAAAGAAAACGAGTGGTCAAGTCTTAAGATTAGCTTTAATCAATGCGCATTATAGACAACCTTTAGATTGGAATGACGAGTTAATTAGAAATTGTCAAAATACAATAGAGAAATGGTATTCAGTTTATAAAAAATTAGATCAAAAGAATTCAATTCCTCATGAGATAATAGAGCCACTATTGGATGATATCAACACACCCAGATATATTACTAAATTACATGAGCTCTATTCAAAGGCAGTAAATGGAAAAGATGAAGATATTAAACTATTTAATCAAGCTTGTAATTTTATTGGTTTATTATCAGAGGATTATGATAAATGGAATTCTTATAAAAAAGTAAATGTAAATATCTCCGAAAAAGAAATATTAGACAAAATAAAACAAAGAAATATAGCAAGAAAAGAAAAAAATTTTAAATTAGCTGACAGAATTAGAAATGAGCTTTTTGAAAATGGTATTCTAATTGAAGACAAAGATGATACAACATCATGGAAATATAAATGAGCAAAGAAAAAATATTTATTTTTGATACTACTTTAAGAGATGGTGCGCAGACTCAAGGTGTAGACTTTTCAATAGACGATAAACTAAAAATTGCAAACGCTTTAGATGTTTTGGGAGTTGATTATATTGAGGGAGGATGGCCTGGTGCTAATCCAACAGATACAGAATTTTTTCAAAAAATAAAAAAATTTAAAAACTCAACATTAACAGCCTTTGGTATGACAAAAAAGTCAGGCAGAAGTGCTGAAAACGATCCAGGTCTTTCTGCCCTAATGAATACAAATTCACCAGCCGTTTGTTTGGTTGGTAAATCTTGGGATTTTCATGTTGACGTTGCACTTGGTATTTCAAAAGATGAAAATTTAGAAAATATTTCTGAAAGCGCTAAACATTTTATTAGTAAAAAAAAGGAGTTCATGTTTGACGCAGAACATTTTTTTGATGGATATAAGAATAACAAAAGGTACGCACTTTCATGTATAAAAGCTGCCTATGAAAATGGAGCTAGATGGATTGTTCTCTGTGATACTAATGGAGGAACTTTACCAAACGAAATATTCGAAATAGTATCAGAAGTAACAAAAGTAATTCCAGGAAAAAATTTAGGTATACATGCTCACAATGATACAGAAAATGCTGTTTCAAATTCACTTTCAGCTGTACTTGCTGGTGCAAGACAAATTCAAGGGACAATTAATGGATTAGGTGAAAGATGTGGCAATGCAAATTTAATGTCAATAATTCCAAGTTTACATTTAAAAAATGTATTTAATGAAAAATTTGAAACTAATATTAAGAAAGAAAATATTAATAATCTTACTCAATGCTCAAGATTACTAGACGAAATATTAAATAGAAAACCAAATCAACATCTCCCATATGTTGGAGCCTCTGCATTTTCTCATAAAGGAGGTTTGCATGTTTCAGCAGTACAAAAAGATCCCAAAACTTACGAACACATAGAACCCTCTTTAGTTGGAAACTCTAGAAATATTATAGTATCAGACCAATCTGGAAAATCTAATATAATATCAAGATTAAAATCTATTGGAATTGACTTTAAGGAAAATGATCCAAAGATAAAAAAATTATTAGAAGAAGTCAAAGATAGAGAGTTTATTGGCTACAGTTATGATGGGGCAGACGCTTCATTTGAATTATTAGCTCGTAGAATTATTGGAACCATACCAAGATATATTTCAATAAATGACTACGAAGTAACAGTTAAAAAAAAATCTAAGGACGAAATAATTTCTTTCGCAAAAGCTACACTTGTTGTTGATAACAATTCAATTTTGTGTGAAGGTGAGGGCAATGGTCCAGTTCACGCTTTGGATAATGCGATCAGAAATAATATTGATAAACTAGCAAAATATTCAGAATATTTAAAAGATTTAAAACTCTTAGATTATAAAGTGAGAATTTTAAATACTGGAACAGAAGCCACTACAAGAGTATCGATTGAAAGCACAGATTCTAAAGGTAAAAATTGGTTCACTATAGGGGTATCGCCAAATATAATTGATGCATCTTTTAAAGCTTTAGTTGACAGTTTAGATTATAAGTTATTTAAAGATAATGCTCCCGCTAGCACTTAATGTCGTTTAAAAATATAAATTTTATCTTACACAAACCCCAATTATCAGAAAATATTGGCGCTTGCGCTAGGTCAATTAAAAACTTCAATTTTAACAATTTAATTTTGATAGATCCAAAGCCAACTTTTCCAAATGATAAAATTTTAGCAACATCTGTCGGGGCAAAGGATATTGTAAAAAAAGCAAAAGTTTTTGATAATTTATCAGACTCAATAAATAATATTGAAGTTTTGATTGCTACGTCAGCAAGGTTTAGAAATAAAAATATTAAACACATATCTATTCATGAGCTAAATAAGATTGATTATTCAAAAAGAATTGGTTTTTTGTTTGGATCTGAGGCGTCAGGGCTTTCAAATAATGAGGTAAGTTATGCAGATTATACCTTGCAGATTCCAAGTAATAAAAATTTTAGATCTTTAAATTTATCTCACAGTCTAATTATAATTGCTCAAAAAGTGAACGAAATAATCTCAAAAAATATAAATAAATTTAATAGGTCTAAAAAAATACAAAATGCGTCTAAGAAGGATATTAATAATATGCTATCTTTATGTCTAAAAAAACTTGAAGAAAAAGATTTTTTTCAACCTATAGAAAAAAAACCAAAAATGCTTGAAAATTTAAGAAGTATTTTTTTTAAATTAAATTTATCAAAAAAAGAAACACGCATATTATCAAGTGTATTTGCTGGTTTATCCAAAAAAAGGTAGATTGACAAAACTTAACATCTGCTTATAAAGCGCTTAATTCGATGACAAAAAGATTAAATTCTAAACATAAAGTAGACAGAAGATTAAGGGTAAACCTATGGGGTAGACCAAAGAGTCCTTTTAACTCAAGAGCTTACCCTCCAGGGCAGCATGGTCAGTCAAAATCTGCAAAACCATCTGACTTTGGAGTTCAGTTGCAAGCAAAACAAAAATTAAAATCATATTATGGAAATATGAATGAAAGACAGTTTAGAAATCTTTATAAAAAAGCTATTATGGCAAGAGGTAATACCGCAGAAAATCTAATAGGGTTATTAGAAAGAAGGTTGGATGCAGTTGTATATAGATCTAAATTCGCAAATACAATATTTTCTTCTAGACAATTAATTAATCATGGACATGTAAAAGTTAACGGAAAAAAGGTGAACATATCTAGTTATCAAGTTAAAGAAGAAGACACCATAGAAATTAGAGATAAATCTAAACAGCTAGCAATCATAGATGTTGCTATGTCAAGCAAAGAGAGAGAGACTCCAGAGTATATTCAAGTCGACGAAAAAAATAAAAAAGTTAAATTCGTTAGAATTCCAAAATTTGAAGAGGTTCCATATCCTGTTGTAATGGAGCCTAATCTTGTTGTTGAATATTACTCAAGATAGGTGAATTTTTTTAAACTCCTAAAAAGAAATTTAATCTACAAATTTAAAAAAAAAATCGATATCGATAATGACAATTTCAAAGAAAAAAACAATCTAGAGAAACTATTCTCTTTTTATAAAACCGATAAAGCTAATATTATAAAAAACACAAATCAAAAAGGTCATGGTTATTCAGATTTTTATCAAAAACATTTTAGCGAAATTAAAAATAAAAATATTAATATACTTGAAATTGGATCATACTCAGGCGCCTCTGCTGCGGCTTTTAGTAAATATTTCGATAATGTAAATATATATTGTTTAGATGTAAATCTTACAAATTTTAAATATAAATCAAAAAAAATTCATCCTTTTGGAATTGATGCAAATAATTTATCTTTAGTGAATAATTTTTTCAAAAAAATAAAATTTTTTGAGACAATAAAAAAATTTGATATAATAATAGATGATGGATCGCATTTATTATCTGACCAATTAAAAAGTTTAAATTTTTTTTTGCAACATGTGAAGAATAATGGCTTCTATGTAATTGAGGAGTACAAATTTTCTGAATACTTCAAACATCTGAAAGACACAGACCAACAAAACATTAGAAACGTGATAGAAAGTATTAAAAATGGAAAAATAGTTAAAAATGATTTTTTAACCAAAACAGCTTTAGATATTTTAAATACCAATAGATCGAATATTTTTGAATATAAGGGTCAAACTCCCTATTCTGACATATTATTTGTTAAAATAGTTAATTAGTTTTTTATATCCAACAGCTTTTTTAATTCACCATTTTCGTACATTTCTTTTACAATATCACATCCACCAACAAATTCTTTATTCACGTAGAGTTGGGGTATTGTTGGCCAGTCGCTAAACACCTTAATACCTTCTCTTATTTTCTGATCTTCTAAAACATTAATTCCTTTAAAATCTACATTTAAAATCTTAAGAATGTTTGCAACAGCCATTGAAAAACCACATTGTGGAGCATCAGGTGTTCCTTTCATAAATAAACAGATATTATTCTCGTCTATTTCTTTTTGTATTAATTCTTTAATTTGATTATCCATTATTCTCCTTTGTTTTGATTGCTAGCGCATGAAGCTCGTTACCCATTTTTCCTTTCAATGAATTATATACCATTTTATGTTGTTCAATTTTGCTCTTCCCTTTGAATTCTGAGGATATCACAGTCGCTGAATAATGGTTCCCATCTCCAGCTAAATCTTGTATTTCAATTTTAGCATCAGGCATTGCTTCTCTTATTAAGCTTTCAATTTCTTTTAAATCCATTGCCATTAGTTTTTCATGTACTCCTTCATCCAATACTTATGTGCATCTGACAATTCTTCAATAGGTAAATTTATATCATGATCAAATATTATACTTTTATTGTGAATAACCCCTAAATCGTCAAAATGGACTGAATTTTTGTTTAAAATATCAACTACAGTTTGAACATTTTCTTTTGGAATCTCAACAATATATCTTGCTTGATCTTCTCCAAAAAAATATTCATATTTATTAGTTAGCCCCTTAAGATTATTTATTTTTAAACCTTTCATACCTTTTATACACATTTTGGTTACAGCAGCTAAAATTCCACCTAAAGAAACATCATGACAACTTATAATTAATTTTTTTTCGATTAACTTTAATATCACATTACCTATGTTTTTTTCATTGAATAAATTGATACTTGGTGGTGGTCCTTTTTTTTCATTAAGAATATCTCTTGCAAAAATACTTTGATCAAGATGACCTTCCGTTTTACCTATCACATAAACTATTCCACCTTCTTTTTTAAAATTCATTGTTAACATATTTTGGTAATCTTTAATTAATCCAACACCTCCAATAGCAGGAGTAGGTTTAATTCCTTTATCTTTTGTTTCATTATAAAAAGAAACATTTCCAGACACTACAGGAAAATCTAAATACTCACTTGCCTCTGAAATTCCTTCTATGCACTCTACAAATTCTCCCATGTTTCTCTCTTTTTCGGGATTACCAAAATTCAAACAATTTGTTATTGCAATTGGTTTAGCTCCCACAGAAATCAAATTTCTCCAACTTTCACAAACAACTTGTTTTCCGCCAGTTAGTGGATGAGAATAACAATAGATTGCCGAAGAATCTACGGAGGCTGCAATAGCTTTTTTCGTTCCATGAACTCTAACAACTCCAGCGTCTCCACCAGGTTTTTGAATTGTATCTCCCATAACAGTATGATCATATTGATCCCATATCCATTTTTTTTCAGATATATTTGGGTTACTTAAAATTTTCTTTAAACAATTAGATAAACTTAATGATTTAAAATTATTTTTATTAAACTTTAATTTTTGAGGTAATTTGTTTTTTTTCCATTTTCTGTCATAGACAGGAGCTTTTTCTGCTAATAGATTAATTGGTATTTCGGCTACTTTAGAATTTTCAAAAATTAATTCTATTTTTTTTGAATTAGTTGTTTTTCCAATCACCGCAAAATCTAAATTCCATTTATCGAAAATTTTTTTTGCGTATTCTTCCTTGCCACTTTCTAGGACGATCAGCATTCTCTCTTGGCTTTCTGAAAGCATTATTTCATAAGGCGTCATATTCTGTTCTCGACAAGGAACTTTGCTTAAATCAAGCTCAATTCCCAAATTACCTTTTGAGGCCATTTCAACACTTGAAGAGGTTAGTCCAGCCGCACCCATGTCTTGGATTGCAATAATTGATTTGTCAGCCATTAATTCTAAACAAGCTTCTAATAAAAGTTTTTCAGTAAATGGGTCGCCAACTTGCACTGTTGGTTTTTTTTCTTCAATTTTGTCATCAAATATAGCAGATGCCATACTTGCACCATGTATACCATCTCTTCCTGTTTTTGATCCAACATAAATAACCGGCTTATTTAAACCAGCCGCCTTTGAATAAAATATTTTATTTTTATTTACCAAACCTAATGTCATAGCATTAACTAAAATATTCCCATTGTAGGATTCATCAAACGAAGTTTGTCCCCCAATAGTTGGAACGCCAATGCAATTTCCGTAACCACCAATTCCTTTAACTACACCTCTTAGAAGATTTTTGGTTTTTTTATGTTGAGGTGAACCAAAATGAATAGAATTTAAATTTGCAATTGGTCTTGCACCCATTGTAAAAACATCCCTCATTATTCCGCCCACACCTGTGGCAGCACCTTGATAAGGTTCAATAAACGACGGATGATTATGGCTTTCTATTTTAAAAACAATTGCATCATCATCTCCTATATCTATTACACCAGCATTCTCTCCTGGTCCTTGAATTACTTGTTTTCCTTTTGTGTGTAATTTTTTTAAGTGTTTTCTGGAGGATTTATAAGAACAATGTTCATTCCACATTGCTGAAAAGATTGCAAGTTCGGTAATATTAGGAATACGTTTTAATAATTCACAAATTTTTGAAAACTCATCTTTATTTAAACCATGGTCAATTGCTATAGCTTCAGTAACAATTGTCATCTTAAATTTCCCAAAAGATTTTCAAAAAATAAAGATCCATCTTCTCCTGAGAGAAATTTATCAATCATTCTCTCTGGATGAGGCATCATTCCCAAAACGTTTTTGTTTTTATTAAATATTCCCGCTATATTTTTTACTGCACCATTCGGATTGTTTTCCAAGTTTTCCAAACCTTCTGAACTACAATATGTAATTGCAATTTGGTTATTATCCTCTAAAGATTTTAATTCATTATCTGTACAAAAGAAATTTCCTTCATTATGAGCAATATGTAATTTGAGTATATCTTTCTTAATATTTTTAAAATACTTATTTTTTTTATCCTTAATTTTAACAAAAACATTTTTACAAATAAAATTTAAATATTTATTTTGTTGAAGAATTCCAGTTAGTAAACCTGTTTCAGTTAATATTTGAAAACCATTACAAATACCTAGAACCAGCCCGCCTGAATTTGCAAAATCTATAACAGATTTAATAATTTTTGATTTTGATGCAATGCTCCCACACCTCAAATAATCACCATAAGAAAAACCACCTGGCAATACAATTAAATCACTCTTTGGAATGGAATTATTGTCATGCCAAACCATTGTATTTTGAAAACCAAATTTACTTAGAGCTACATCCATATCTCTGTCACAATTTGAACCGGGAAAAATAATTACTGAGGATTTCATTATTTATTGAATAATTTTGTAATCTTCAATCACAAGATTGACTAATAGTTTTTTACACATTTCTTCAACTTGTTCTTTTGCAAGAGTCTCATTATTTTCATTTACGCTTATTTCAAAAAATTTACCCTGTCTGATTTCTTTAATATTGGTAAAACTCATGCCATTCAAGGTTTGTTGTATTGCTTTTCCTTGTGGATCTAAGACACCATTTTTTAGAGTGACTATTACTTTAATTTTCATTATTTTTTTTTAATTTTGACTGCAGTAGGTTTAGGAAATTTAATTGGTCTTACATTGTTTGCTTGTTCATGTAATATACCTAATCTTTTCGCAACTTCTTGGTAGGCTTCAACTACATCTCCTAAATCTTTTCGAAATCTATCTTTATCTAGTTTTTTGTCTGTATCTGCATCCCATAATCTGCAAGTATCAGGGCTAATCTCGTCGGCAAGTATAATTTTTCCATCAGATTTTCTTTTTCCAAACTCAAGTTTAAAATCAATAAGTTTAATATTGATACCTCTAAACATTCCTTGTAAAAAATCATTTATACGAAAGCACTGATCAGTTATAAAATTAATCTCAGATAAAGACGCCCATCCAAAAGCATCTATATGTTCTCTCGCAACTAATGGATCACCTAATTTGTCATTTTTATAACAAAACTCAATCAACGGTTTGTTTAAAACAGTTCCATCTTCAATACCTAGTCGTTTTATTAAAGATCCTGTAGCAACGTTTCGTATAACAAACTCAATTGGAAAAATATCTACAAAATCAATTAATTGTTCTCTCATATTAAGACGTTTAATTAGATGATTTTCAATACCAATGTCTCTTAACGAAGATAAAATATGTTCAGAAATTCTGTTGTTTAAAATACCTTTACCTTCAATGTTTGATTTTTTTTGATTATTAAACGCTGTTGCATCATCTTTAAAATGTTGAATTACTAAATTTTTGTCAGTTGAAGAAAATATAATTTTTGCTTTTCCTTCGTAAAGTTTTTTACCTTTTTTCATTTTTTAAAAACTCTTTTAAATATAAAGTTTACATTTTTAAAGTGTCTAGAATAGTTAAAAATTGATTTTAATTTTTTTTCACCAATAATACTCATAATTTTTTTATCATTAGAAATTAATTCAAACAAATTTTTATTTTCTGAAAAACATTTTTTCGCATAAGTTTGCACAATCTTGTATGATTTTTCTCTAGTTATCCCAGCTTTTGTAAGTTCAAGCATAATTTCTTGAGAAAAAATTAAACCCTTCGTAATATTAATATTTTGTATCATTTTTTTTGGATAAATAATCATTTTATCTAAAACATTTGCTAATCTTGCTAATGCAAAATCTAATGCAATATTTGCATCTGGCCCAATATTTCTCTCTACACTAGAGTGCGATATGTCTCTTTCGTGCCATAACGCAATATTCTCAAGCGCTGGAATAGTATGGCTTCTAACAATTCTAGCGAGACCTGACAAATTTTCACTCAATATTGGATTTTTTTTATGTGGCATTGCCGAGGAACCTTTTTGATATTTAGAAAAAAATTCTTGTACCTCATAAACTTCGGACCTTTGCAAATGTCTTATTTCTGTTGCCACTCTCTCTATGCTACCAGCTATAATCCCTAAAACAGAAAAATAATACGCATGCCTATCTCTAGGTATTATTTGAGTTGAAATTGGCTCTGGATAAAGATTTAACTTTTTGGCAACATAAGCTTCAACTTTTGGATCAATATTTGCAAAAGTTCCTACAGCACCTGATATAGCACAAGAGGAAATATTAAAAATTGCACTGGCCAGCCTTTTTTTATTTCTTTTAAATTCCTCATAAAATGAAGCCAGTTTTAAACCAAAAGTTAATGGTTCAGCATGTATTCCATGACTTCTTCCAATACAGGGTGTAAATTTATGTTTCTTAGCTTGTCTCTTTAGAACAGAAAGAATTATATCAATATCCTTTAACAATATTTGACCAGATTGTTTTAGTTGAATATTAAAGGCTGTATCTAAAACATCCGAAGAAGTCATGCCTTGGTGAAGGTATCTTGCTTTCAAGCCAGCTTGCTCAGTAATAGACGTCAAAAAAGCAATTACATCGTGTTTGACCTTTGCTTCAATGTTATGGATTCGTTTAACTTTAATTTTCGCTTTTTTTTTTACTAATGAAGAAACTCCCTTAGGTATAAATTTATACTTTTCCATTGCTTCAGCTGCTGCAATCTCAATATCTAGCCAAATTTTATATTTATTTTCCTCTGACCAAATTGAATTAAGTTCTTTTCTAGAATATCTATCAATCATTATTAATAGGGGGGTATATTATATCCTTTACCAGATTCTGTGAAAATTTCATATCCATTTTCATTAATTCCTACTGTATGTTCAAATTGTGCTGATAAAGACTTATCTTTTGTAACTGCCGTCCATCCATCATTTAAAATTTTCACATCATATTTTCCAGCATTAATCATGGGCTCAATTGTAAAAGTCATACCAGGATAAATTTCTAAACCTGTATTTTTTTTTCCATAATGTAAAATATTTGGCATTTCGTGAAATACATTGCTGATTCCATGGCCACAAAAATCTCTTACAACTGAATAGCCTTTATTTTCAACATATGTTTGAATTTCGTTACCAATGTCTCCCAATTTAACTCCAGGTTTTAAAATTTTTATAGCTCTCATCATTGACTCATAAGTCGTATTAATTAAATTCTTTGCCTTTACAGAAGTATTACCAATAGTAAACATTCTACTTGTATCACCGTAATATCCATTAACAATCGCAGTGACATCGACATTCATAACGTCACCATCCTCTAAAATTCGATTAGAGGGAATTCCATGGCAAACAACATGATTTAAAGATGTACATAATGATTTTTTGAAACCTCTGTAAAATTGAGGAGCAGAGTATCCACCATTATCTTTAATAAAATCAAAAGCTAATTGATCTATCTTATCTGTTGAAATTCCTGGTTTTATAAAATTGGTCAGCATATCCAAAGCCTTGGAAGCAAGATTTCCAGCTATTCTCATTTTTTCAAATTTTTCTTTATATTTATTCATGTTTAATTATTATTTTTTTATCAATAACTATTTGTTTTGAACTCAATTTACAATTGTAAGCAATAAATTTTACACCTTTTTTTTTAGCATTAAGAAAGTTTTTATAATAATCTAAATCAATATCTTTTGCTATTTTAAATTTATTAATATTTTCAATTTGCACCAGAAATAGAACAAATGGTTTATATCCAAATTTCAAAGAGTCAATTAATTTTCTTAGGTGTTTTGAGCCACGCTCTGTTACAGAATCTGGAAATTCAGCAATGTTATTTTTTCTATTTAGTGTTACATTTTTAACTTCTATAAGAATTTTTTCATCACAAAGAAAATCAAACCGTGTATCCTCAGAATATTTAAACTCTGGTTTAATTTTTTTAATTGATTGAAATTCCTTTATTAAAGAATTGTTTAAACCATGTTCAACAATGCGATTTGCTCTATGTGTATTTACACCAACTAACTTTTTATTTGCTTTTATTAACTCAATTGTAAATTTTAACTTTCTTTTAGGGTTATTATTTGTTGAAACCCAGACATCAGCATTTTTATTGAGTAAACCAAGCATCGAACCAGTATTTGGACAATGAGCAGTAATTTTTTTATTATTTAAAAAAATATCGATAAAAAACCTTTTATACCTCTTAATAAATTTACCTTTAATTAAGTTTTTTGAAAAAATCATAAATCAAAATTTAATAAAAGTTGTATATAATCAACTAATAATTTAATTAATACTTTTAATATATATTTATATAAAATTAAAAGATCTTATTCACATGAAAATACTTATTTGGGCACCTTTTATAAATAAAGTAGGAACAACTTCGAATGTAATAAATTCTATAGAAGCCTTAATGACATATCCAAGAGATAAAATTTACTCGGTTGATCTAATAAATGCTTTTGGCGAATGGGACAATTATACTTTCGAAGATAAAAAGATTAATGTAATTAACCTTTTGACTAATAAATTTATACTCAAAGCAGACAAAAAGGGTTTTTTAAAAAGTAGATTTTATACAATTTTGATTTTTATTTTTGCAGCTTGGCCATTATTTAAACTAATTAAGAAAAATAAATATGATTATATTATTTCATACTTGATTACATCGCTTCCAATTACTTTATTTTCTCTAATTAACTCTAGCTCAAAACTAATTTTAAGTATTTCAGGTTTTCCAAAATTAACCAATTTTAGAAAATTATTTTGGAAATTTTCTAAAAATAATATTTATAAAATTATATGTCCATCTTATGAAACAAAAGAATTACTTTCTAAAGCTAGAATTTTTAACTCAAATCAGCTTGTCGTTATAAAAGATCCTCACGTGTCTACAAAAAAAATTTTAAATTTTTCTAAAGAAAAAATTAATGATTTGCCCTTTAAAGATAATAAATTTTTAATTTCAATAGGTAGACTAACAAAGCAAAAAAATTTTATTTTTTTAATCGAAGCATTTAAAAATATTCAAAAATACAAAAATAATTTACATCTAATGATAATTGGTGATGGAGAAGAAAAAATTAAAATTGAAAAAAAAATTAAAGAATTAAATTTAATAGATAATGTTCATTTAATTGGATATCAAAAAAATATTTATAAATATTTAAAAAAATCATTCTGTTATGTTTCAACTTCTTTATGGGAAGGTCCAGACTTGGCAATACTAGATGCATCATATTGTAATATACCTATAATTTGTAGTGATTGTAAAAGCGGCCGTAAAGAATTTATAAATAAAGGTGAAAGAGGGTACATTTTTAAAACAAATGATATGGATTCATTTCTTTTTAAGTTTCAAAATTTTATGAAAGAGGATAAAGAAGTATTAAAACAAAAATTATTGAAATCAAAAAAGGAAGTAAAAAATTTCACAAAATTTAGATATTATCAAAGTTTAAAAAATATATTGATTTAATGAAAAAAAAAACTTTTAAAGCTGCAATATTAATTATTGGAAATGAAGTCTTATCAGGCAGAACACAAGATAAAAATACATCCACTATTTCAATATGGCTAAATTCACTTGGCATACAGGTTAAAGAGGTCAATATAATACCTGATGTAGAAGATAAAATTATTAATACAGTAAATATACTAAGAAAAAATTACGATTACGTTTTCACCTCTGGTGGTATTGGCCCTACTCATGATGACATCACATCGATTTCAATTTCTAAGGCATTTAATTTAGAATATGGCTTTCATAAAGAAGCATATTCGATTTTAGAAAATTATTATAAACCGGGAGAATTCAATGAAGGTAGACAAAAAATGGCAAAAATGCCTGTTGCAGCAAAATTAATACTTAATCCAACGAGTGGTGCTCCTGGATTTTATATTGAAAATGTTTTTTGTCTACCGGGAGTCCCATCGATTCTAGAATCCATGATTGGTGGCTTGAACAATATACTAATTGGAGGTGATCCAATAATCAATAAGACCGTAAGCCTAAGAACTGTTGAGAGCGAAATTGCAAGATCAATAACTGAAATACAAAATAATAATATTGATGTTGAAATAGGAAGTTATCCATTTTTTAAAGCTGGAAAATTAGGAGTTTCAATTGTCATAAGGTCAGCAGACCAAAATAAATTAGATAAGTGTAATTCTGAATTAATGGAATTTATCAAGTCAGCAAATATAAAAATTTTACAGGAAAACTAATGCTTTATTTTGCTTATGGAAGTAATTTAAATCATTTCCAAATGAAAAGAAGATGTAAGGACTCTACTTTTATTAAAAAATTTAAGCTTAAAGGCTATAAACTTAACTTTAGATCTAAGTACAGAGCTGCAGATATTGAAAGAAAAAAGAATTCTATAGTACCAGGAGCTTTATTTGACATTTCAAAAAGCGATGAAAAGAAATTAGATTTATATGAGGATTTTCCAATATTATACAAAAAAACATATTTCTACTATCACAATCAAAAAGTGATGACTTATATAATGAATAAAAAAACTGAATTTAGATACCCTACTGAAAGATATCTTAATATTGTTAAACGAGGATATAAAGATTGTGGATTAGAAATGTCATATTTAATTGAAGCCTTAAATCCAATCAAATAAATGTATTCAAAATTTAAAACTTTTTCAAAGGGTACATTTGACATTTTACCTTTAATGATACCGGTTGTACCATTTGGTATTATATTTGGAGCAATAGGTATTGAACTTGGTTTTGGACCATATTTGACTTACGCAACATCAATTATAATATTTAGTGGCGCAAGCCAAATAGTGATACTTCAATTGATTTCAGCGGGTGCTTCATCATTAGTTGCAATCACTTCCTCATCGGTAGTAAGCACAAGACATCTTCTTTATGGTGCTGTAGTTAGCCAACACTTAAATCATTTGTCGTTATATTGGAAAATTGGATTATCATATTTACTAACAGATCAAGCTTTTGCTGTTTCAAATGAATATTTTAAAAAAAATATTGATAATAAATTTAAACATTATCATCTTGTAGGATCAGGATTTACTTTATGGTTTATATGGCAGATTACCACAATTATAGGAATACTTTTAGGCTCAATAGTACCTGATGAACTTGGTTTAACTTTCACAATACCTTTAACTTTTTTAGCTTTGTTAGTTAATTATTTACGAGATATAGATCATATAATTGTAATTATTCTTTCAGGTATTTCTTCCATTATTTTTTTTGATGCACCATTTAAATCTTATATAATCATTTCAAGTCTAATTGCGCTTTGTGGAGCAATAATACTAATTAAAATTAAAAAAAAATGAGCATTTGGATTTCAATAATTATTGCAGGATTAATTAATTATTTAACTAGATTAGGATCGGTTTTAATTATTAATCCAAAAAAAATGAGTTATAAAACAAAGAAAATATTAAATTATGTTCCATCAGCTGTATTTCCAGCAATAATATTTCCAGCAATTTTTTTAAATCAAGAAAATCAGCTATCACATTATAGCGACCCAAAGGTTATTTCTATCATCATAGCTTTTATTGTGGGTATTCTTTCAAAAAATTTAGTAATTACAATTTTGTCAGGGTTAATAGCGTTTTGGACAATTATCTTCTTAATTAATTAAAGTTTCTAAAGAAGATAATCAAAAAACCTGTCAATAATTCTTAAATAAACTAATGATCCAATATCATCGGTCATGATAACTTTCATGTACCATCCACCTATATATGAAAAAAAAATAAAAAGAGAAATTTTTTTATTCTCCTTGTAAAATATATCTATTTTTTCGACTATAATATTTTTTTTAATATCAACAAAATTTATTTTTATTAAGTAAAAAAAAGTAAGTATTGAAAATGTAAAACCATTATTTACCCATCGACCCCAATCATAACCTGCCAACATAAATAAATAAATATGAAAAATACATATTATATATAAAATAAAAATTGGCCTTGATAAATGTAAATTTAAAATTTTTATTTTTTTTTTCTCATAAAAAGAAACTAATAATAATGGCAAAAAAGACACAAAAATTATAAAAGTCCATTCAATTAGATATTTTAATTCAAATCTTGATATTTGATAATTTATACTCCATGCCAGACTTTTGTCTAAGGCAAACATCGCACCAAAACACTTCTCTTTTATTGACTCACAAATTAGGTATAAATTATTTAAATCAAATTTAGCTGCATTAAATATTAAAAAAAGAGTTATTAAATAAGGGATTAACGATAGAAAAAATTTAAATATATTTTTTAAGTTTTGATCTTTCGCTAAAAATGCAAAAAAGAAAAAAAATAAATTAAACAGAATACCATCCCAAACCAAGTTCATTATTGGTAATGATATCAACAAAAAAAGATATATATTTCTATTATTTATTAATAAATTTAAATAAATTATGTAAATGCAGTAGAATAAATACTCTTTTCTTACAAGAGTTTCATTTTCTCCAATCGGATATATTAAAAAAACTGGTGAAAAAAAAATAAATAATAATAAAAAATTTAAATTATAGTCTCTAAAAAAATTGAATATTAAATATAGAAAAGTTCCATACAAAATTATTTCAAAATAAAAAACTCCATATCTATTTGGAATATTGGTTATAGTTGAAAAATAATACAAAATTTCTCCCGCAAGACCTCTTCTAACAAATCCTGCTTGATAATTAATTAACCATTCAGAGGTGGTCCAATCTGTTGGATACAAAAATTTATGATATAGAAAAAAAATTCCTATTATAAAAATTAATAATAAATAAATTTTAAAGTAATTAGTTTTTAAAAAATTCACAATGATCTTTTATTTATATCTTTATTTATTTACTTCATATCACATTTTTGATTAAATTATCAAAAACTGTTATAAAACTATATTATTAATGAAAAAAATTTTAATTACTCTTATTATTTTTATTACATCACTAGTAGTAGTTGAGAGTATATTTGATCTTGTAAGTTTAAAAAAAAAATCAGAAAAGATTAAATTATTAAAAGAAGTTAAAACATCATATCACCATTTCACATTAAAATATATTGAGGTGCCAGTATTTTCAAAATATGGCGCTATAGTTAGTTTTAAAAAAGATTTAATATATATCTCTGGAGATTCAGAATTTTTTATTCTAAAAAAAAATAAAAATTCAAATGAATATTTTTTTACATCGTTAAAAATAGATAAAATTAAAAATAATAAAGATAAATTTGTCAATAAAAATCAAGAGGAGCTCGGCCATATAGCTGATGATCTTTTTGGTGTGAAAGATATTCTAATTGAAAACTTTAATAGTTTTGAAAAAAAAGTAATTATTGTTAGCTCATTGGATTATTTAGATGAAAAAAATTGCTATAAAATTTCGCTTTTTTTAACAGAGATAATTGATGAAGACACTTTCAAGGTCGATAAATGGAAAAAAATTTTTTCATCAAAAAAATGTCTTACAATAAACCTTACTCAAAATCCTAAATTTGCCGCTTATTCTGCGGGTGGAAGAATCTCAAAACTTGATGAAAATAATATAATTTTTACTATAGGTGATTTCTTTGCTGATGGTAAAAATGGTCCAATTTTAAGTCAAGATTTAGAAAATCATTATGGGAAAATTTTAAAAGTTAATATTATGAATAACTCTTATGAGATATTTAGTTTTGGCCACAGAAATCCCCAAGGTTTATATATTGATAAGAAAAAAAATATTTTTTCAACTGAGCATGGTCCAAGACATGGTGACGAAATCAATCTTATCATGCAGGATAAAAACTATGGTTGGCCAAAGGCATCATTTGGTACAAGTTATGTATCCCCTAAATGGCCTTTAGATGAAACAAACTCAACACATGACAATTATGAAAAGCCAATTTTATCATTTGGAAATACAATCGGAATTTCAAATTTAATTGTTTATGAAGGTAATTACTTTGATAGATGGAAAAATAATCTAGTTGTTTCTACTTTAGCCAGTCAAAAACTTATCAGACTCGTTTTTAATGAACAAAAAAAATCAATCATATATATAGAAAATATTCCTATAAAAAAAAGAATTAGAGATATAGTTGAATTTAATGGAGGAAAAATTGCTTTATTGACAGATAGAGGAAATCCCCCTGACAACAATCCACAAATCATTATTTTTGATAAATATAAAAGCGAATAGTATTTTACTTAAAACTTTAATAAATTATGCTTAATCAAAAATAACTTAATTAAACCAATAAAAGAATTAAAAATTAATCTTAGATTTACTGAGCTTTCGCCACGTCTTCTGTTAATAAAGATAGAACTAGTTTCTCCAATTCTTAAACCCTTCAACTTAATTTGAAGTAAAATTTCTGACAATACGATAAAACCATCTCCAATATTTCCGCATTGCTTAGTGATTAATTTTGCAGATTTTTTTGAATATATTCTATATCCATTAGTATAATCAGAAACACCAACATCCAAAAGGGTTTTTGCCAGTATATTTGCTAAATAAGAAAAAATTCTTCTCTGAATTGACCAATTGTAAATTTTGCTCTTTTTCAAATATCTACTAGATATAAGTAAATCTAAATTATTTTTAATAAAGAGCTTCAAATTTTTATTAAGTTCCTGAGGTCTATGTGAAAAATCTGCATCCATCTCGACAAAAATTTTAATCTTTTTATTTTTTAAGGCAAATTTTAATCCATCTAATACTGCAGAACCTCTGCCTTTTTTATTTTTTCTATTTATATAATTAATTTTTTTAATTTTTTTAAAGTCATTAAGTAGGTTATATTTTTTAGTATCATCTATAATAAATATTCTTGTTTTAGGATTTAATTTAAGTATTTTTTTAGAAAGTTTAAATATATTTTCTTTTTCGTTGTAAGTTGGAATTATTATCGCAATCATTTATAAAAATAGTTTAGATTATTAGAAAATCTTTTAAATTTTATGTTTTTTTTTAATATTTTAGAATTATTAGAAATTAAATAGGTTGCATTTTTATTATCTAAAAAATTAACTTTTTTATTATATTTTTTTGCTACTAATCTTGCAATTTGTTTAATATTTATGCTTTGGCCAGATCCTATATTATAAATTCCATTAGATTTGTAGTAGTAAAGTTTTTGTATTACTTTACATATAAGATTTGTAGAAATAAAATCTCTATAATGATTAATATTTTTAAGAGTTATCACTTTTTTTTTTGAATTCTTTATTTTTTTTATTATTGAAGGTACTACATAAGGTAATTTTTGCTTTAAATCAGTAAAACTAAATATTCTTCCAATACAAACTTTTATTTTGTTTGTTTTCAACTTCAAAATTTCCAATTCAGCCTTTCTTTTTGTTGATCCGTATTTTGATGAAGGATCTATTTTTGAATTTTCTTTAATTTTATTATTTTTATATCTGATTTTATATACATGTGAGGTTGATGAAAAAAAAACCCATTTAGGTTTATTTTTTTTTATTTTTAACGCTTTGACAATATTTTTGGTTCCAACATAATTTACTTTTAATGAGTAACTAAAATTTTGATCCACTTCTTTTGTAGGCACTTTTGCAGCTAAATGGATTAATAGTTTGAAATCCTTATTTTCAATCCATTTTAGGACCTCTTTAAAATTTGTTATATCACCTTTAAATTCATAAAATCTAAATGGTAGAAGTTTTTTAATTTTCTTTCCTAAAACTCCAGTTGATCCAGTTATAGCACATACTTCCATTCAAAATTTATCTATATTAAGCAAATAACTTACTAATTTATTAATCTTATTATAATTTAACAACTCTGTTGGAAGTCCTATAAAAAATCCATTTTCCTCAATTTTTTGTGAATTTGCTAATTCTTTTTTATTAAATTTAATTTTATGAAGTTTTACTGATGGCTGGTTGGCAAAATTACCACTAATTATTGGTCTGGTTTCAATATTCTTATTA
>CETH01081888.1_pt1 | contig 20768 bp, 18 predicted proteins | sample 361461 | NCBI WGS metagenome assembly CETH01 (sample SAMEA2622695, study PRJEB7988) | marine metagenome | isolation source: saline water (ENVO:00002010), including
CGGAAGAAACCCGCTGATCTGGGTTCAAATCCCAGTGCCCCCACCACAAAAGATACCCAGCGAAAAGCCTCCCAGTCTCACCAAAATAGGTTGGGTTGAATAGAAGCCTGTGCCCGCAGAGGTACGATGGAACGGCGTCTGCTTGCCCTGGCAATGGTGGCCCTGTTGCTGTCTCCTCTAACCGGGAGCATAGCTGCCTCCAGCTCCGCATCCACCGTAAGAGGCACTGGTCACGGCGAGGCGCAGATAGTCGAGCAGGGCCATCGAACCTCAGTCCCGGAGCAATCCGAGATCTGGTGGGACCCGCGAGCTGATTGGTGGGAGTTCACTACGCTTGACCTTGACAGGAACGGCATCCACGACTCCATACAGGAGGCGACCGGGACTGTGAACGTGGGACTCTCATTCACCAGGGAAGTCACAGATTCAGACAGGCATAGCATTCTTTCGATGGGCTTCGAGATTCGACAGGAGTTACCGGTCGTAGATGCTGTCCTCCTGGGTGGTATCGCCGCTAACGAGGCCTGGGGACTCGCGCAGCTCGACGGAGTCGCCATGGTGGAGAGGTACGGTTCCCTCGTTTTCTATGGGGACGTCCAGACCCCTGCCGTCAAGGCCAGCAACTCCTCAGAATACCCGGTAGGGGCATGGGACTTGGGTCTCTCCGGTCAGGGAATCAACATCGCCATGGTAGACACCGGGGTGGACAACGAGCACCCAGGACTCGTGGGAAAGTTCGTCGCCGGGTACGACGCCGTCTGCTACGTGCACAGCGACCCTCAGTGCATCTTGGCCGGTGGCAGGGAGGACGACGGCTCCTTCGACCCCGATGACGGGAATCAGCACGGCACAGCCTGCATGGGAATGGCCAGCGCGACTGGTCTGGAGGCGGATGGTGCCCAGACACAGTTCTACGGCTCCGCTCCGGACGCGGGTCTGGTGGACGTAAGGATAGGCACGGACGTGGGCGCTGGCCCCTTCGAGAACTACCTCCTTGAGCAGGAGTTCTACGAGTCAGCGATGAACGGCCTGCAGTGGATAATCGACCACAGGGATGACGCATGGCCCGGGGTTGACCCGGAGAGCCACGGCATAGACATCATCTCCCTCTCGTGGGGGATAACTAGCCATGAGGACGGCGGCTCGGACGGCTCTGACATGCATAGCAGAATACTAGACGAGGCTATGGAGCTGGGAGTGGTGGTTTCCAACGCAGCCGGCAACTCCGGTGAGGATAACGACGGACTCTCGGGAATGAGCGCGTCCTCGCTGTCCATCACGGTGGCGGCCACCGACGACAAGAACACAGTCAATAGGACCGACGATGAGATCGCTGGCTACTCCTCTAGGGGTCCGCGCAAGGACAACGGCAATGGCAACCCTCTCGACGAGCTGATCCCCGAGATAAGCGCACCTGGCACCAACATAGTCCAGGCCGAGGCCTGCGTCACCAGCGGCTCCTGCAACAACTTCCTAGGTGGTGACGCATCGGAGAATACCTACACAGGAAGGGGTAGCGGGACCTCGTACGCGACACCCTCGGTAAGCGGCATAATCGCACTATTGCTGGAGGCCAACTCCAACCTCACCCCCCTACAGGTTAAGGAGGTCCTCAAGCACACCTCCGAACTGAGGGGTGAACCCAGCTCCCCAGACGTAGACCCCTACTGGAACCGGGAGTTCGGCTACGGGATGGTCGACGCCCTCGCATCCGTAGAGCTGGCCATCTTTCTCCGGGACTCCGGTCAGACCGAGTCGATCGACCCTACTCTCCAGAGCCACGGCCTGAACATCACCCAGTCGAGCACTATCAACATCACCGGGCACGCATGGGGACAGTCCGGCTCTGTAGACATGGTGGAGTACAGGGTAGGTCAGGGCCCATGGTTCGAGGCAACTTACTCAGAGCCTCCCGGTGAGGTCGGTGCCCTTACCCCATTCCTGTGGCATGTCATCCTAGACCCGGGAGAACTCCCGGAGGGGCAGCACACCGTGGAGGTGCACGCATCCGCGGGCGACTCGCACTCCCTGCCAGTATTCTACGAGGTAACTGGGTTTGGAGCCGGATCCTCGTCCCAGGGAGTTCCCACGTTAGTAGTCGGTTTAGTTGTCCTCGTGGCTATGGCATGGGTCGGTTCGCTGGTGCTCGTGAGGTTGCGCTCCGACGAGGAGATAGAGGGCCTGCTCCCTTCCATCGGCAGGTCCACTGAGGGCGTAATCGACGCGGAATTGGTCGACTGAAAACCGATCGAACGACGAAATCGAGCGTCGTGGGCCGCCTTGTTAAAATCCTAGAACGCTAGTCCGCAGGTCATGGTGAGATTCTCCGACCGCTCGAAGAGCATTAGGCCAACCGGCGTTAGGCGGATGTTCGACATGGCTGGGGACGACGCCGTGCAGTTCGGACTGGGTGAGCCGGACTTCCAACCTCCCGACTTGGCCATCGAGGCGTTCACTCGTGCGATGAGGGACGGGAGGAACAAGTACACCACCACCGCGGGCCTCCCTCCCCTCAGGCAGAAGATAGCGGAGATGTGGCACCACCGCATCCCTACTCTAGACGAGTCCAACGTGTGCATCACCATGAGCGGGACCAACGCACTGCTAGACATATTCCTGGCGATAGTCAACCCCGGTGACAAGGTGATGATTCCAGAGCCATATTTCCCCCTATACCCGCCAGACGTCGTAATCTGCGGGGGCGAGCCCTCATTCTACCCATGCAGGTTTGACAACGGGTTCGTACCCACAATCTCCGACCTTGAGGATATAGTCGACGACAGCACTGTTGCCATACTGTACAACTTCCCCAGCAACCCCACGGGTGGAAACGTGGACGAGCGACAGAGGGACGAGCTGGTCGAGTTTGCTAGGGCCAACGACCTGTGGCTGATTACCGACGAGGTCTACGACAGGATAGTCTACGACTCCCCCCACGTCTCCTTCCTGGGCGCTGGCTACGACAAGTTGGTCATGGTCCAGTCGTTCTCCAAGACCTTCGCAATGACCGGGTGGAGGATAGGCTACCTGCTATCGCCGGATCCGGAGCTGATGAGGGAACTGACCAAGATGCAGTACTACGTGACCGCCTGCTCAAACGACGCCATGCAGCACGCAGTGCTCGAGGCCCTGGAGAGGTACCCCGGCTACCCGGAGGAGATGTGCTCGGAGTTCAAGGAACGACGGGACTTGATCTGCGAGAGGCTCAACGCGATGCCAGGGGTGTCCTGCCACGTTCCCACGGGCGCGTTCTACGTCTTCCCCAGGGTAGAGGTACCCGGTCTGAACAGCGAGGAGGTAGCGCTCAAGCTCCTCGAGGGAGGGGTGCTGTGCTCCCCTGGAACCGCTTTCGGTGAGGCGGGCGAGGGACATCTGAGATTCGCCTACACGATAGGACGAGAGGACATCTCCAGGGGGATGGACAGGGTAGAGGCCGTCCTGAAGGAACTAATGGGATGAGGTCATTATCCGACGCCACTCACACGATGCCGCTCTATGGCACGACTAGTCTTCCCCGAACAAGTCAAACGGGGTATCAATCATCCTAGAGGAAAATTCCAGATCCTCCGCTTCATCGGACTCCTCGTTTTCGAGGCTCATCATTTCGTTTTCAATGGGTTCTTTCGAATCCGTGCCACTCCCCAATTCTTTCGTCCTGAGTGACTGGAGGGTTGACTCCCTGCTGAACATCCACTCTGGCATGTTCTGTGAGCCACCCAGTACTGATATGGTGGTGAAGGTGGCCATGGGCAGTACTGAGATTGCCACGATGAAGTCCAGAATCGCAGTCTCTGGGACCTCTGCGCCAGGAGAAATTGTCTCGAGGACTATCCTCTCCAGCTGCATCTCGTGCCACTGCTCGTAGTTGACGTTCAGGATGTCCAGTGAGATTAGCAGCGCTAGCCTGGCAACGAGCCAGTAAAGGAAGATTGGCAGGACCCACGAGAGCCTCGAGACCCTCCAAACAACATTCCTGAACATCGCCGCTATCCCTACGAGTTGATGAGAGACAATGGGGTGGACCCTGACGGCAATCCAGAGAGCGACGAGGTATCCCGCCATTCCCAGGTCGAAGGCCCTGCCGGGCCTCACCATCGAGTCGGGAACACCTTCCATTATCGCAAGTGGTACCGCAATCAGGATTACCTGCATCGGGACGGCCAGTAGCTGCAGCCCGCCGTGGACCGCCATCAGGTCGTAATCCCCCTCCTTCGTCTTCGAGTTCACAAGTCTGGCCATCTTCCCGTAAGGGGAGCCCCGGAGGTGCAGCCTCGCCCTGTCGACCAGCTCCGGGTCCCCTGTCCTCGGGCTCATTTTCAGAGATGGTAGGATACCTCCTCGATTCGCTACGAAGAAGGGCCTGAAACCACCCACGATGAGTGCCAGAGCTATCGAGATCAGACCATATGACAATCCTGCTGACACCACCCAGTGGATTAGGTCGGTCCGGATGCTGACCTGGGCCGCCCCGTAGTCCACGTGAATCAGGTAGGTCAGGGAGAACAGTATCACGGGTGCCATGGTAATCTGGAGAACAACTAGTAGAGCCAGCACCAATTGCTTCCCAACTTTCCCCTGGTCAACCACGTCTCCTTCCGCACTGCATGCCACCATAAGCACTTCATTAGAAGTAGGCATTACGAGACTCGTTAGCGTACATTAATCGCCTCACCACCCCATTATCACAAATGAACCACAGTCCCCAACCTTCTTACACGATTTAACTCCGCATTTTGGTGTCAATGAGTTCGGTTCGTGCACTCCTGCTTTCTTCGCTGCTCATCGCGGTGAGCCTTTCTCATGTCGCACTTCAGACTCCTGAGGCTCCTTCTAGGCAATCAGAGGTGGGCCCAAGGAACAATCCTGTAGACTTCGAAGTTACTGGAATTGAGGTTGGCAACTCAAGCTATTCTCCAAGAGTTTGGGATCAGCCGGACTCTAGCACTCTGGAGTACATGACCAAGGGCGAATCAATCCAAGTGAATGTTACGTTTCGACAAGTTGGAGTTGACCCTTCGCCGGTTACTGCAGACGCCAAACTGGAGATTTGGCACCCAATTGGGACAATGATTCAGGAATGGACATTCAACATCACACTGGCGGCCGGTCAGTCTATTCGAATGCCATTCGTATGGACTCCCTCAATAGCCCACAGTACACTCAGTGATGATGGGTGGCTAACTGGTGGGGTTACGATTAGGGGAATTGTAGATGCGGGAATCGGAATTGACGGAGACGACTCAAATGACATCTTGGACAGGGATGTCCCTATCGCCTTCTGGTACGACCCAATGGAGAATGGTTTCTGCAACGACGAGGCCGATGAAGGAAAGTACTGCACCAATAACGCAGTCCCATTCGGGGAACCCACTTGGTTCGCTGCAGGATACACAGACGGATACCAACCCGACACCAACAATTTCCCTACAGGTACATGGAGGATGGAGAACCTCTCCAGCGCTACTGGGGATTGGCATTGGAAGGTTTCAGGAGACAACGACAATTACGCTTCCAATCGTTACGACAGACTCAGGTGGGCTTGGCAACGGTACAACTCGAATGACGGTTGCTCAGACGAAGTCTTTGATGACAGCCACGGTCTTGGTTATGGCGAGCATGACCCGATAGTCTCCTCGATTCACGGTGCTAATCTCTGCCTGGTCAAGGTGAATAGTCCTCTGCTGTACTCGATTCAGATCGCAACTGACGCTTGGGGAGTAATGGGTGCCGGCGACACCATCATGCTCGAGACTGACTCCGGAGCAGGAGGCGGAGTGGAGTACCTGAACTACTCTGCCAGGAACATCTCCTCATCGGAGGGTGACTGGTCTAGACTAGTTTGGAATGCAACGGGAATGCATCAGAATGAGGGCTTCACGGTTTCCTTCCTGTTCCGCTCAAATTCATCCTTTGCCGATGAGGGCATACACATTGATTCATTCATTATCTTCGCGATAGAAAGAGGGGAGGAGTACACATTGGATGCCCAATGCAACTTCCCTGACAACTTCGGAGGCTCTACCGTATACGACCCAGATTCTGAGGGCGGAAATACCATTCTCGTCGAAGCAGCAGACCCAGACCCGCCGTCACTCCACTGCCGAATCTTCAACAAGGGATACATAGACACCACCCTCAGATTCTTCACAGAGGTGTCCAATAGCTCTTGGATGTCCCAATTCCCCCTTAGGATAGACTCGAACAACTTCAATGACCACGATAACGAGGTCAAGACAAACACCATCAAGGCGAGAACATACACCAATGCATGGTTCAATCTCACTATACCAGATGGCGCACCTGTGCAGAATCTGTTCTGGTACACATGGATAAATGACGGAATCCTAGGATTTCAAGATACGAAGTACTACATCGAACTTCCAGTTAGTGTCGAGTCCACCTACAGGATGACTCTGAAGCAGGAGACTCTAGCCAATCCCGCAGCAACGATATTGCCAGGCGGCAAAGCAAACATCACTATGGATCTGAAGAACACTGGAAACCAGTACTCTTCGTGGAGCCTAGGCGGACTATTCTCAGACTCGGAACTTTCGACTGACAACCTGAAGTGGTACGAGGTCGGTGGAGGCGAGGTCTCGATCATCAACATGACTCCCGTGGAAGAGGCCTCATTGAATGTGGAGGTCACGATTCCAGAGGGTATGGAGCCGGGGACATATGAGTTGACAGTACTCGCAAATCCGAGACTCCCCAATACATTCCAAGCAGCAACGAAGATCTACATCGAGGTCCCGGTTTACCATGAACTGGCTATAGCCCCGGTGAAGAATGCGATGCTCGCCCCTGCTGACGGTCAGTTGCGAACAGTCCAGGTCTTCCTGTTCAATTATGGAAACACCGAGGACACCTTCGACATCAGGGTGGATACGGATAACTGGAGGCTAGAAGCAGACATGAGTTCGGACGAAACCACCTTGGAGGCAAACGGAGGGCAGATCACCCTCTCCCTCATCCTTCCAATGCCCGAAGGCGTGGATAACGGAACTTACCGCGTCTCTATTATCGGAACGAGTCAGCTGAATCCTAGCTACCAGTCAGTTTCCAACTTCTACCTCACTGTCCCAGAGACATACTTGGTGGATGTGGAAGACAGGGACCTCTCTCAGGAGGTCTTCGCAGCCGGCACAGACCCGAGGACTCTCAAGTGGAAGATCTCCAACAAAGGCAACGAGGACGACTCCTACGAAATAGAACTAGATTTCCCGTCTGACGTTTCTGCCTTTGTTGCGGGCCTATCCAATGGGAGGACACCTTACATAGCACCCGGCGAGGATTACAACTTGAGTGTAAGCTACTCCTTTGCTGCAGGCGTCGAGGGACCTAGGATTATCAAACTCAGGGCCACTAGCACAGAATCTGGAAACAGTGCAGAGGGAGAGGCAAGGTTCGAGGTCGGAACCGTCGGTTTCCTCTTGGTCCTACCTCCCTCTTCCCAGTCCAATGCAGCCGAGATTTCCGAACCTGGAGATGACTACGTGCTTGTCTTCACCATTCGCAGCGCTCATCCCGAATTAGAGCAGCAGATCAGGGCAGACGTCGAGTTGGACAACCTCTGGACAGTCTATGATGCGAGGGTCGACGAGGACGATAGGAACTTCGTTCTAGCTGCAGGAGAGAGCAGGAACGTCACAATCCACATCGATGTCAGGGACGAGAATCTGGAGAATCTTGCGGCGAACATCGTCGACTTCAACGTCTCACTTGTTGTCATTAGCGATTTGGATACGACAACCAAGACTACTGAGATTACCCTATTCAAGCCCGATCCGATTCCTGAAGGGACCGATGTAAAGGAGGTAGGATGGCTGGCAGCCAACTTTGCATTGGTGGCAGTAGGCCTAGCGATTATGGGTGCTGTACTGTTCTCTTCATTCAGAGTTCTTCGGAGTGCTCGCGCCCCACTGGAAGAGTACTCATCAATTGACGACTACAGCATGACAGTTGAGGGCTGGAGCGGTGAAAAGAATGACCCGAGCCAATTGCCATCAGCAGACGACATAGCCAATTCGATGTATGGGGGCTCAAAGGAACTCTTCCAGCAGCCACCACCTCCGCCAAATCCGGCGGAACAGGAGCCAGAGCCTACTCAGGAAGCTGACGTGCCACCGGTGCCAGAGGATGGGCTACCGGAGGGATGGACCATGGAGCAGTGGCAATACTACGGAAAGCAGTGGCTTGAATCTCAGAAGGAATAGTGGCACGACGCATGTCCTAAAGTCGATTGGGAGGCCTTATGACCCCCCCTCCGGTGCCTCGGCCGTCGAGATAAGGCGAGTGATTGCATGTACAACGGACAACAACCGATCTTCATTCTGAAAGAGGGAACAACCAGGACTAGTGGGAAGGGCGCCCAGAGCAACAACATCGCCGCAGCAAAGGCAGTAGCCGACGCAGTAAGGTCAACACTCGGCCCGAAGGGCATGGACAAGATGCTCGTCGACTCAATGGGGGACGTGGTAATTACCAACGACGGAGCTACAATTCTGAAGGAGATGGAAATCGAGCACCCTGCAGCCAAGATGATTATCGAAATCGCAAAGACGCAGGAACAGCACTGCTTCGACGGTACAACTAGTGCCGTAGTGATAGCCGGCGAACTCCTGAAGAGGAGCGAAGAGTTAGTCGATCAGAACGTCCATCCAACCGTAATCTGCGAGGGTTTCAGACTGGCTTCTGACAAGGCCGTTGAACTGATCGAAACACATGGTTCAGGGGTCAACGAAAAGATGCTCACAGAAGTCGCCAAGACTGCACTGACCGGAAAGAGCACTGGCGCCGTGAAGGAATTCCTCTCGGACATCAGCGTGAAGGCCGTCCTGTCGGTTGCACAGGACGACGACGGGGTGATTGTCGACTTGGACGACATCAAGGTCCAGAAGAAGCAAGGAGGATCGATTAGGGACAGCTCCCTGGTCGACGGAATCATCCTCGACAAAGAGAGGGTTCACAGCGGCATGCCCAGGAGTGTGGCCAATGCTAAGATCGCTCTTGTAAACTCCGCCATCGAGGTGAAGAAGACAGAAGTCGACGCGAAGATACAGATTACGGATCCAAACATGCTTTCCCAGTTCCTTGACGAGGAGGAGCAGTTCCTGAGGTCCCTAGTGGACAAAATCGTCGAAAGCGGGGCAAACACGGTAATTTGCCAGAAGGGAATAGATGACTTGGCCCAGCACTACATGGCAAAGTCAGGAATATTCGCAATCAGAAGGGCGAAGAAGAGCGACATGGAAGCCCTATCAAAGGCCACTGGGGGAAGGATTGTAAACAACCTGGACGACCTCTCCCCAGCCGATCTCGGTTCAGCCTCCAAGGTGGAGGAGCGGAAGATCGGGGACTCGGACATGGTGTTCGTTGAAGGGTGCCCCCAGGCAAAGAGCGTCTCCGTACTCCTGAGAGGAGGAACCGAGCATGTTGTCGATGAGGTGAAGCGAGCCTTCGAGGATGCGATCGGAGTAGTCGCAGTAGCCCACGAAGATGGTGCAGTGCTAACTGGGGGCGGCTCCGTGATAGCCGCACTCAGCAGAGATCTCAGATTATTTGCAGAGTCAACCGGTGGCAGGGAACAGATGGCGATAGAGGCATTCTCCAGTGCCCTGGAGGTAATCCCCAGGACACTAGCCGAGAACGCCGGACTCGATCCTGTGAACACAATAATCGATCTGAGGAAGGCTCATTCTGAGGGCAAGTCAACCCACGGGGTTAACGTATACAAGGGAGGAGTGGTAGATATGGCCAAGGCCAAGGTCTTCGAACCCAGTCGTGTTGTAGAGCAAGCGATTCAGAGCGCTTCCGAGACAGCAGTGATGATTCTGAGGATAGACGACGTGATCTCTAGCAAGGGAGCAGGTCCAATGCCCGAAGACTTCGATGCAATGGACATGTGAGCGACCTAATTTTAACCACTGTCACAGCTTGTCCGATGAGCATATTCAATAATCGGATTATGGTCGAGGTGAATACCCAGCCTAAGGCTGGGTAGGTGATGTCTTGTCCGCCCCCCCTCTGTTGATACTATTCGGATCAGAGTCAGGAAACTCCGAAGACTTGGCTACCATAGCTGAGAAACAGGCAAAATCACTGGGCCTGACGCCCTCCGTTAAGGGGATGGACGAAGTCGAACTCGGAGACCTTCCCAGTTTCCAGAACATCCTGATTTATTGCAGCACGTGGGGGGAGGGCGAGATGCCTGACAATGCCGTAGACCTCTGGGAAGCGGCGAACGGAGACTCACCACCTTCAATGTCCGGTTGCAAATTCGCTGTTTGTGCTCTCGGTGACACGAGCTACGAATTCTTCTGCCAGTCCGGAAAGGACTGGGATGGTTGGTTCGAGAAGCAAGGGGCAACTAGGCTTCTGGACAGGGTCGACTGTGATGTCGAATACGACGATCCAGCTGCAGAATTCACTACCAATGCCCTTTCCCTGATAGCATCATCTGGAACTGGGTCAACGACCTCTTCGGAAGAGGATCCCATCCTCGAATCCGAGGAAACCCCTGCTGAAGATGACGCAGAATCCGCGGTCGAAACTAGTACTGGAGACTTGGAGGGACTACTTTCCACGGGAGACAGGTCGCTAATACTTCTGTTTGGCTCTCAATCAGGAAACTCAGAGGGCCTCGCTTCCAAGATAGCCAAGGATGCAAAGTCATACGGTCTCGAGGGGGAAGTCCATGACATGGATGGATTCGACTTCAACTCACTATCGGGGAAGAAGAGGGTGCTAATCGTGTGCTCCACATGGGGGGAGGGGGAGATGCCCGACAACGCCGAGGACCTTTGGCAATTCTCAATCTCCGATGCTGCTTCCCGCCTAGATGGAGTCCACTTCGCAATTTGCGCTCTCGGTGACACGAGCTACGAATTCTTCTGCCAATCGGGCAAGGATTGGGACGGCCAATTCGAGAAACTAGGAGCCACACGAATCATTGACCGACTAGATTGTGACGTTGACTTTGACGCACCCGCGGCCGAGTGGTTACTGGACGCCCTTCCCGCACTAGCTGCCGTCGACAGCACCGGCCAATTCCACGAGGAAATGGTAGACACGATCAAGATGTACGCCAGTGGCTCTCCAACCGGTGCAGAGGGAGAGGACGGCTTTTCCGTTCCCGATGCCAAATCCGAACCCGTACAGGCGAGCGTAAGCGTATTCAGGTACGACCCAGAGACGTCCAGCACAGGCACAGATACGTGGCTTTGCTCGCTACCCGGGCACATGTCTGTGCTGGAGGTCCTCAGGACCCTCAAGACATCCCAAGATGGGACCCTTACATTCCGGGACGGCTCCCCGGATGACTCTAATACCGCCGTTTCAATCAATGGCCGACTAGTTCTACCAGGACTCTGCCGTCTCGACTCAGTCGCACCCATGAGGGAAGGATCAGTCTCACTGCGGATCGAGCCTCTTCCAGGATTCGAGGTAATCAGGGACTTGGCCATAGACCCGTGGTCGCTAGAGAGGAAGAGGGAATCGAGCGACCCATGGATGGTCGCAGCTACAAGGGAGGGAGCCAACACCCCACAAGGCGTGATGGGTACAATGGACCCCGCTATCGCCACAAGTTTACACTCGATGAGGGACTTCGGAAGCCAGAACATCCTCCACTCTAGTTCCGATGCAGTTCCCCATGCAAATGGGTACCTAGGCCCTGCAGTAATCGCATCCACATGGTCTAGGAGAAATGACCCCCGTACATCCCCATCCAAGGCTGAGGAAATCGACAAAATGCTATCCTCCCCTAATGGGATTAAGGCCGAGACCGACCTTGCATCGATAAACCGCCAATCCTCAGTCCCCAGAGCCGTCTCCGAGTCACTTCTAGACGCGAAGAACTCAGTACTAACAGGGGACGGATTCAACGGTAAGCACGGCAAGCACGTTTGGTGGTACACCTGGACCGTCAAGAGTAGCGGGATGGTCAATGACACAGTAATCTACAGGCAAGCACTAGGGCCGTTCGCGCTTCTCGGGAACCTATTCTCTGGAGTAACTGCTCGAATGGTCTTGGGCTTCACAAGGACCGGTGGCAACATGTTCAACGGGATGCTGGGTATGGTGGCCCCTCCAGCCGGAATAGGAAAGATGCCCAAGCAGTTTAACTCCTCCGTGGATAACCATCACGAGGTAGTTGCGATATTCAACGAGATGGATGGTAGGTTCTGATGGCGCTGAAGTACGCATACCACCCTGGAAACATCGCACACAGCAGTGCCACCGAGGTTTCCCAGACAATGGAGCCGACTGCCCGCTCCCTTGGGATCGAACTATTGCCAATGAATGGAGCTACTAGCTGCGGAGCGGGGATAATCAGGCAAGCCAACGACTTACTACAAGTGACCCTGAATGCCAGAAACTTCGCGATAGCCGAATCGATGGGTGCGGACATCATGACCCCATGTGCAGCCACGGCCGGGAACCTCAACGAGGACCTCGCCAGACTGAAGGCAGACTCCCTTCTCATGGAAAAGACCAACGAGGTTCTGGAGCGAACCACAGGGCTCACCATGACTGGCGACCTGGGCGTCCATCACCTGCTCCATGTCATCGTCGACGAGATTGGCTTGGACAAGGTCGGGGAGAAGGTTCGCAACACGATAGACTTCCCGATTGCTGGATTTTACGGCCCAAACATGCAGCAGAAGGGAGCCTGCGGCGAAGACGACGTTTTCGACCCTCAATACCTTGAGATGCTGATCAAAGCACTGGGTGGCGAACCGATTCTATGGGAGAGCAGGACCCAAAGCGTGGGCGTCCCGGGTCTTTTCTCGGAGGAGGCCACGGTCCTTCGCCAGATCGCATCCACTATCGACGATGCGAAGTCCGAGGGGGCGGCGATGATAGTCAGCGCTTGCACCCTTTCCCACACAGCACTCGACGTTTACCAGGGCAAGGCAGGCAGGGCAACTGGCATTTCCACGAACATCCCGGTAATCCACCTGACCGAGATGCTCGCATTCGCAATGGGGCACTACAACAACCGCCTAGCCCAGCTCCGAACGAGGATCGCCGTAATCGGGGACTAGAACTGGTCAAGTCCAGTCTGCCCCGCTGGCCTGAAGTTTTCCGGGGGCAGGTCAACCTTGGAAGTCTCACTGGGTTCCTTGGCAGGGGTGGTGTCGGCGCCAGAAAGCTCACTTCTGTGACGCTCTCTTGTTTCGAGGACGAATTCAGCCGCTGAGCAGACTGCTCCTTCTGATGATACTGAGAAACTCTCCAAGTTCGACAGATCCTTGTGAGGGCTGCCAGGAAGCTCCCTAGCCACTCTCCTAGCAGCCTTGTGCATGAACTCCTCCTTCCTCCTAGCAGATTCCTTGGCCCTCTCGTCCCTTGTGCCCCGGGCAACAAGTACGACTACCTCCCCCTGCCTTCTTCTGCCAGTCCTTCCTCTCCTCTGGATGGTTCTGATTTCGCTAGATACCGGTTCGTAGAATATGACGAGGTCAGCGCTGGGGATGTCCAAACCCTCTTCGCCCACCGAAGTAGCAACCATGACATTGGCCCTCCCCTCCCTGAACTCGGAGAGCCTGGATATCTGCTGTTTCGCAGTTAGGCCACCGGATCCTGAGCGGCGAGACTGTCCGATGAACTGAATCGCCCTGACCCCTTCAAGGCCAGAAAGAGCCACCTGGAGTGCTTCCACAGTGTCCCTGTAGTTAGCGAATACGATGACTCTCGAATCCTTGTCCCTTCGAATCCTATCCCTGACAATCCTCCTAACCGCTCCGACCTTGGAATGGTTCTCGACCATGCCCTTGAGCGTGGACGACAGGCCCCTTACTCTCCCATCCCTGAGGAAATCTCTCGAAGATTTGCTCTTCTCCTCTTCCTCCTCCATCCTCGAGAGGAAATGCCTAGATGCACCTATTCCCTGGCAAAGGAGGTGATTTATCAGATGATGCAGCCTCATCGCAGTGGCTATCTGTGAAGATGATCTGAAACCACTCGTGTCCCCTCTGCCAATGGCGGCTTGGGCCCGTTCCATTGCATTAGATAAACCGGCTTGATTGATCGCACCCGGCATAACGTACCTACCACTCCTACGTTCTCTGTCTACTATCCCCTCTTGCCAAATCTTGAACGGCTCTGCTAGCTCTATGATTTCTCCAGGAACCTCCACACTCACTTCCTCAACATCTAGCTCAGAGAGAAACTCCGCCACCGCCGGGTCCTCCTTCGTCCTCATGTGGATTTTCTGAATGCCTAATCTCCTGCATATCTCCTGAACTTGGTCCCTTCTAGATCCGGGACTTGCCGTAGTTGCAAGAATCAATGGATTATCGGACTGGGAGATGTACATATCGGCAACCTCTGCCATAGCGTGCTCCCCTGTGCAATGATGTGCCTCGTCTACAACAAGAATGCTACAATCCGCCAGAGAAAGAACCCCCTTACTAACGTCATTTCTGACGACCTGAGGGGTTGCGAACACCAGCCTAGATCCCTTCCATAGTTCTGGCCTCTTGGACGCTGCCTGCTGTCCACTAAGTGAAATTGGGCTCAATTCGGCAACGTTCGAAAGAACAGGTATTGCGTTTTCCAGATGCTGATTCGACAGAGCAACAGTCGGGGCGATTACCAAGGCCCAACCGCCTTCCCTCTCCAATCTCTCGACTATGGACATCCATGCCACAGCGGTCTTTCCTGCAGCAGTAGGCAATATCAGCAGCAACGATCCAGCTAAGGCATCATCTACTGCCTGCAGTTGGTATGCCCTAGCCTGAACTGCTTCTGAAACCAATCCCGGATGGGCAACATATGGGGGCACGGACAGGGGCCTCTGAAGTCAGGGTTCAAAATCGTTGCATTTGCATTTTTCGCCTTCGCAACCCCTTAGGTGTGTGCTTTTGGCACCCCGATTCGTTCAAATAGGGTATGTTTGTCGCAAGGCCGCTCACTACGTGAGGTACCAGACACCAAAGGGCTCTGACTAGCATCCCACAAACCACCTCCGCATTCGCGGATTTGGCCCGGTGTCACGGTGCTTCCATGGCGTAGTTGGCCCGGCATTGGCCGCTTGCGGCCAATTTCGGAATACAGGAGGAAATGCAATGGCAGACCGATCCAAACCCCGCCGTGGTAGCATGGGCTATGGCCCTAGAAAGCGCGCCATCCGTCAATTCGCAAGAATCACATCCTGGCCAGAAACAGAATCATCCGAGGTCAGGGTTCAGGGATTCGCGGGTTGGAAGGCAGGGATGACACACATACTGATGAGGGACACAAACCCGAAATCTACCTCTGCAGGACAGGAAGTAAGGAAGGCAGTAACCGTAGTCGAGACCCCTCCATTGAACGTTCTAGCAGTCAGGGGTTACAAGATGACTCCATACGGAAAGCAGACAGCAGGAGAAGTTTGGACCGACATTTCCGAAGAATCCCCCAGCAACCTATTCCCACGACTAGCAAACCAGACTCGCGGAGAAAGGGATGTCGAGGAGGGGAGAAAGCCAGCGACCCGCGGAGGAAGGATTCCAAAGAGGCAGTCCCAGCCATCGGATGAAGCATTGAACTCCCTTAGAGAACAGGACCTAACAGAGGTCCGTCTGATAGTTTGCACTCAACCAGACCTAGTTAGAAGTGTCCCTTCGAAGACCCCCGAGATCATGGAGATAGGATTAACTGGTGGAGACATAGATGCAAAACTAGACTGGGCAATGGAGCGCCTTGGGGGCCAGGTCGGCGTCGAAGACATCTACGAAGCTGGACAAGAGATAGATGTCGTCGGAGTCACCAAGGGCAAGGGTTGGCAAGGCTCGATCAAGAGGTTCGGGCTTAAGCTACTTAGCCACAAGAACAGCAAGAGGAGGCGCCAGGGAGGTAACATGGGGGACTTCGGTACTGGGTACGTCAGAAAGACAATCAGACAGGCCGGTCAAGTAGGTTACCACAAGAGGACTGAGTTGAACAAGAAGATCTTGAGGATTTCAAAACCCGAGGAATCGGAGATAACTCCAGCCGGCGGTTTCCTGAACTACGGCGAAGTCAGAAATCCCTACATGATAATCCAAGGAAGCCTCCCAGGGCCAGCAAAGAGGCTTCTAAGATTCAGGGACCCAACTCGTCCGAGGAAGGTCGTAGGAGAGGTGGACGTTACGTACGTCAGCACCTCGAGTAAGCAGGGTGTGTGAGATAATGAAGACTAAGGCGTACAATTTGGTTAATTCTGTAGTCCAAGAGGAGATGGACGCAGGCCTATTGGCAGAAACGTTCGCAGTAGAGGTCAAAGACGGCAAGGCCATCGAACTTCCATCCCCATTCACTTCACAGATCAGGGAGGATCTAGTACGTTCTGCTGTACATGCTTCAAGAGCAAACAGGAGGCAGTCCTACGGGCACAGGGAACATGGCGGAAAGCGTGCTCCTCAGCCAGGTATGAAGCACTCCGTGGAGTGGTGGGGCAAAGGACGTGGTGTCTCCAGAATAATGAGGAAGGCCGGACAGAAGACCGGTGCTCAGAACCCACATACCCGTGGGGGTAGAAGGGCCCACGGACCAAAGGTGGACAAGGAATGGTCCCAGAAGATCAACTCCCGCGAGAAGAAGATAGCTCGTGACTCTGCAATCGCAGCATCATGTGATTCGAGCACAGTTTCCTCCAGGGGCCACAAGTTCGACGAGAGCCTCAGATTCCCAATCATCATCGATGGATACGTAGAGTCAAGAGACGGCTCGGACGAGAAGTATGAAATCGAGTCAATACCCACACAGTACTCTACTAGAAAGTTCGTTGCGATGATGGAGGGCCTAGGGATCTCAGCAGACCTCGACCGCTCAAAGAACGGCAGGTCGATAAGAGCTGGAAAGGGAACAATGAGGGGCAGGAAGTATAGGACGCCAAAGAGTGTACTTTTGGTAGTCGCTCAGAAGGGAGGCTTGGAAAAGGCCGCTCGAAACCTCCCAGGTGTCGACGTGGTCACCGCAAAGGATCTGTGTGCCGAAGACCTCGCGCCCGGGGGAGACATGGGAAGGCTAACGGTTTGGACGAAGTCAGCAATAGAGTCCCTGGAGTGATTAAGATGGATCCATATGACGTGATAATTATGCCTTGGATTACAGAGAAGACCCTCGAAGCAAGGAGGATAGCCGACCCAGAAGGCGGCCACAGGGAGAACAACAACAGAATCGAGTTCATTGTCAGAAGGGAGGCGACTAAGAAGGACATCAAAGAGGCAATAGAGGCTCTCCTAGAGGTCAAGGTCTCCAAGGTAAACGTTCGAATCAACAGAACTGGCAAGCATGCCAGCATCCGTCTAGCAGATGGATACGACGCAGAGGAGGCGGCGCTCAAACTCGGAGCGTTCTAGAAGGTGATATCATGGGCAAGAGGACACGTTCACAGAGACAGGGTTCAAGCCCCAAGAACAAGGTTTCCAGCCACAGATTCCCTGCCGCTAACAGGCTTCCCAGAGTCAATGGCGAGATTGCAGAGGTCATTGACCTTGTTCACAGCCCGGCTCACACCGCCCCCCTAGCCAAGGTGAAGTTCGAGGACGGGGAAATAGCACATCTGGGAGCACCAGAAGGCATGTCAGTGGGTCAGACAGTCGCATTCGGCGACAAGGTCTCGCTGAGGCCCGGAAACGTCACCACTCTGAGCCAGATTCCAGAGGGTACTCAGATTTGCAATATCGAACTGCGCCCCGGAGATGGTGGCAAGATAGCCCGATCAGGAGGTAACTCAGCGATGATAGACACCAGAATGGGGGACTACGTCAGAATCATCATGCCCAGTGGGAGTACGAAGGACCTCCCTGCGAAGTGCAGGGCTACCATCGGCGTCCTCGGTGGTCACGGCAGGACCGAGAAGCCCCTCCTCAAGGCAGGAGCAGCTCATCATAGGGCCAGAGCACGAGGTAAGCAGTACCCGACAGTCAGCGGAGTCGCAATGAACCCAGTAGACCACCCTCACGGCGGCGGTAACCACCAGGCTGTGCACGGCCCAAGCTCAGTTAGCAGAAACTCACCACCCGGTCAGAAGGTCGGGAACATCGCGCCTAGGCGTACCGGTCGTGGAAGGTCGAAGAAGGAGTAGATGATATGGCTAGGAAGAGGAAGCAGTTCAGGACAGCAAAGATGGCCAGGCGCCAGGCCAGGAAGAGGAGATCGAAGATATCCGAGAGAAGGAAGAAGGAGTTCCTCTGGAGAGGTTACACTATCGACGAGCTGAAGGACATCCCACTATACCCGTGGGGAAACAGTAGTGAGCCAGAGAACGACGACTACGACCCGGATGCCATATCTATCGCCACTCTGATGCCATCAAGAGTCAAGAGATCCCTGCAGAGGGGCCTCAGCGAAGAGTGCGAGAAACTCCTTTTGAGAATCAGGAACAGTAACGGAAAGACCGTGAGAACACACTGCAGAGGCATGTACATCCTACCTGAGATGGTGGGAACCACAATCGGAGTTCATGACGGGCAGAAATTCGTCAACTTGGACATCATACCCCCAATGATTGGACACGCTTTGGGTGAATTCGCAATTACAAGGAAGTCAGTAACGCACACCGGACCTGGTGTGGGTGCAACCAGATCTTCCCAGCACGTGGCACTAAAGTGAGGTGAAATGAATGAGTAGGAGAGCAGGAAGGTCGCAGAGCGGATACACCCAACTCCTAGAGGGATCCAACCTAGTCACTGCCCGGGCAGTCAACTTGGACTGCCACCACAAGCACTGCTATCACATTGCCAAGGCAATCAGGGGCATGAACGCGGAAGTCGCGAGGGATTACCTGGAGGACGTCGTTGCCAAGAAGAGAGCAATACCGTACCAAAGAAGGTCCAGAAAGGGAAGAGGCGGTAACACGATGGCAGGCCACAGAAAGGGCAAGATGGGGCCGGGCAAGTTCCCAAACAAGGCTTCTCGCGAATTCATCAAGCTAATCAACAGCGCCATGGACAACGCAAGACAGCGATTCGATGATATCGATGCCGAGGACATGGTGATCACGCACGTAGCCGCACATCGTGGCCAGGTTTCCAGGAATATGAGGCCTCGAGCGCAAGGAAGGGCGACTCCTAGCAACCACTACCAAGTCAATCTGGAAATTTTCCTAGAGTACTTCGGAGAGGATGATGAGGATATGGGAGAAGATGATTTCTGAGGTGATTGCATGAAGGAGAACACAATCCAGAAGATGATCAATCGCAACGTCGAGAGGCAACTCGTCCGAGAGTACCTGCTTAAGGAGACAGAGAGGGCAGGCTTCGGCGGACTAACATTCAACAGAACGCCTGAGGGGACCAAGGTAACCCTGCAAGCAGAGCAAGTGGGGCGAGTTATAGGGAGGAGGGGCAAGGTCATCCACGATCTTCAGCGCCGTCTCCAGGAGGACTTCAACCTGACCAACCCACAGCTCGAAGTCGAGGAGATAGGAGAATCAAGAACAAATGCACAGGTCATGGCCAGCAGACTAGCAAGCTCACTAGAGAGGGGCTGGTTCTTCCGAAGGGCCGGACACAGCACCGTTCAGAACATAATGGATGCTGGAGCAAGGGGTTGCATCGTCACCCTCAGTGGGAAGATTACCGGCGCAAGGCACAGAGTCGAGAAGTTCCAGAAGGGGCACATCAAGTACTGCGGTGAGACTGCCCTCCAGCTTATGGATGTCGGATTCTCAACCGCTGTGAAGAAGCTGGGAACAGTTGGCTGCACCGTTAGGATCATGAGACCAGGGTCAAAGCTCCCTCACGAGATCACTATCCAAGAGAGAAGCGAGTCTGGACTACCCGAACTAGTAGAGGCATCAGGATTCGTCCCTCTTGACCTAGAGGAAGCCCTCGAGAGGGCAGCAAGGGAGGAGGAGTGAAATGTCACACATCAGCTCCAAGGAGATTGACGATATGAACCAAGAGCAGAGAGAGATAACCCTAGGTGAGCTCAGAGACGAGATGCTGCAGCTCAGGTCTCAGCAGGCACTCGGAGGATCCGCTTCAAACTCGGGTGCATACAAGCAGACTCGAAGGAGCATTGCAAGGCTTCTAACCAAGATGAAACAGGAAAAGGAGGAGTGATTTGGCGGGAATTTGCAACATGTGTGCGCTTCCAGATGACCTATGTATCTGTCAGGAGATAGCCAAAGAACAGCAGAAGGCGGTGATTTCAGTGGTTAGGAGAAGATACGGAAAGATGGTCACCATGGTCGAGGGCATAGAGGACACCGCAATCGACATCGGCCAGCTGGCAAAGATACTGAAGGGAGCATGCGCCAGTGGAGGCACGGTCAAGGGCCGAACCATCGAACTTCAAGGGGATCACAAGAAGAAGGCGGCTAGGGTTCTCGAGCAGAATGGCTACCAGGTGGAGGTGCGCTGAATGAGTCAGATTTCCAACCAATCTTGGCTCTCCAGGAACATCCAGGTCACAGATTCCACCGACCCGACCCTAGTGGGCATGTCAGGCATGGTGATGGACGAAACCAGGCGTACAATACTAGTCAATACCGGTAGCAAGGAAGTCACTCTGGCCAAGGACACTATCAGATTCACAATCGATGACGAGGAGATCGACGGCACTCTCGTCGGGCAGAGGCCCGAGGAAAGGATCGGCAAGGCATACAGGAGGTCATGAAATGAGAGACATAGGTGTAGACGTCAACAAGCCTGAGGGAGAATGGAATGGGAGCAAGAACTGCCCTTTCTATGGTACTCTGAGACTCCGTGGACAGATTATCAGCGGTGTCGTCTCTTCGCAGGGGATGACTGACACAGTAGTCGTCGAGAGGGAGACTACACGGTATATGC
>CETH01179929.1_pt1 | contig 20731 bp, 19 predicted proteins | sample 361461 | NCBI WGS metagenome assembly CETH01 (sample SAMEA2622695, study PRJEB7988) | marine metagenome | isolation source: saline water (ENVO:00002010), including
TATCTGGCCCTAAGCTATTTCTTCTAAATGTACCAAACAACAGAGAAATAAGTATGATAACGCCGATGCCAACATGCACTCCATGAAAACCAGTCATCAAATAAAACGATGCCCCAAATTGATTTGTGCTTATGCCTAATCCTTCATGCAAAAAGTGTCTAAATTCATAAACTTGAAATAAAAGAAAAAATATTCCCAAGCCAATTGTAGATATCAGCCAACCCTTCATCATTTTCAAATTATTATTTTGTGCGCCATATACTGCTAATACCATAGCAACACTGCTCATTAATAAAACAAAGGTGCTTGCAGAAGTTAATGGTATATTCAAAAGTCCATGAAAAAATTCTCCATTAACAATTCTGTCAGTTGGATAAGGCGGATTATTGATATTCCCTTTAAATATCATATAAGTAGAAATTAATGCACCAAAAAACAAACAGTCGCTAGCTAAGAAAATCCACATCAATAATTTTCTACTATCTATCCCTGTTACAGAATGTGCTTGTTCGCTCATTATTTATCCTATCTCAAATTATGACGTCGGCTCTAAAACCCAACCCCAGATTGCATAAAACACTAACAGTACTCCAAGAGCAGAAATCATTAAAGTAGTCAACATACCGATGCCTCCTACAAGTAGTCCAATTGAAATCAATAATGGGTAGTACGAAGGTGGCGGTAAATGAATATGTTCATCTTTAGTTTTCTCTCGTGTAATATTATTATCTCTGTCATACCAAAGAGGATCTCGCGCCTCAACTACAGGAACAACATCAAAGTCATGTTCAGGAGGAGGAGATGATGTAGCCCACTCCAATGTAGGTGCATCCCAAGGATTATCAGGAGCATCAGGCTCAGATTTATATGCTTTCCACACAGCGTAAAGGAATACAAGCATACCAACACCAAGAAGATATGATCCTAAAGTAGCAACTATATTCCATGTTTCCCAACCAAGGTCAGCATCATATCGATAAATTCTTCTAGGCATACCTTGTACACCAAGAAAATGCATAGGGAAAAATGTCAAATTCATTCCTATAAAAAATAACCAAAAGTGGATTTGACCTAATTTTTCATCTAAAAATCTACCAAAAAACTTAGGCCACCAATAATAGAATCCTGAGAATATTCCAAAAACAGCACCTCCAAAAAGAACATAGTGAATGTGAGCAACAATAAAGTATGTATCTTGTTGCTGCGTGTCTATTGGAGGCGATGCATGCATGACACCTGATATACCACCGATAGTAAACAATGCAAGAAATCCAATAGAAAACATAGAAGCAGAATTAAACCTAATACTACCGCCCCACATAGTAGCAAGCCAATTAAAAATCTTGACCCCAGTTGGTACGCCAATTGCCATCGTTGATGCAGAAAAAACAATTGAAGGCACCGGACCTAATCCGGTTGTGAACATATGATGACTCCATACTGCAAATCCAAGGACTGCAATTGATAATCCAGCAAATACAATAGCAGAATAACCAAAGATCGGCTTTCTGGAAAATGTCGGTAACACTTCAGACACAATTCCCATAGATGGTAATATTAGAACGTAGACTTCTGGATGACCAAAAATCCAAAATAAATGCTGCCAAAGCAATGGATCTCCCCCACCCATTGGATTAAAGAAATTTGTATCAAAGTTTCTATCAAAATAAATTTGCACTAATCCAATTGTAAGAACAGGCAAAGATAGAATTAAAAGCCAAGCAACTACAAAAATCATCCAAACAAAAACAGGCATCCTAAACCATGACATACCAGGCGCCCGCATATTAATAATTGTCACAACAAAATTCAATGAAGCAACAGTGGAAGCAACTCCAAGCAAAAGCAAGCCGACTGCATAAAAATCCATTGCTTGACCAACTGTGTATGCTTTTTCAGTTAGAGGAGCATACGCAAACCAACCAACATCTGGGGCATCGCCAAATATCCAGCTAGAAGTAAGTAACAAAGCACCACTCAAAAAAGTCCAAAAGGAAAAAGCATTCAATCTTGGAAAAGCAACATCCCTTGCACCAATCATCAATGGCACTAGCCAGTTAAAAAAAGCTGCTCCCATAGGCATCACACCTAGAAAAATCATCATGAGAGCATGCATAGTAAATAATTGATTATAAGTATCTGCGTCAATAATTGTTCCATTAGGCACTGCTAATTGAGTTCTGATCAAAAGTGCTTCAAAGCCAGCAATAATAAAGAAAACAACCCCTGAAACACCATACATTGTACCAATCTTTTTATGATCAACTGTAGTTAACCATGACCATATACCAGAATTTGTTTCTTCTTTCACTGCTAGAGGCAAGGCTGTCGTCATTAATAACTCCCTTTATGTATTAAATTATTGCAGTTCCATTAAATAGGCAACAATTGATTCAATCTGTTCTTCAGATAAATAGTTTTCATACATCGGCATTCCGCCAGTTCTTTCGCTTACTCCAGGTTTCATTTTACTTGGATTCGATATCCATTTAATTAAATTCTCTTTATTATTTTCAAACACACCTGCAGCAATAGTTGATCTACTAGCAATATGTGTCAAATTTGGTGCAAGCATTCCCATAGCAGTTGTGCCTTCAATCTTATGACAAGTTACACATCCAACAGCACTGCCATTTTCAGATATAAAAGCAACATTATTTAATAGTAATGCTTCGCCTTGTTTTGCGAGCTCAGATTGAGCAGGTATGGCAACAGATTGTTGATCATTAACCCATTGATTAAAGTCATCCTGTTCATCCACAAAAACACGAAATAGCATATTTGCATGTGACGTGCCACAAAATTCAGTGCATTGCCCTAAATAAGCTTCTTTTCTTGCTTCTGTTGGAGTAAACCACATTTTATTGGAATGGCCAGGAACCATATCAACTTTTCCACCCAGTTGTGGTATCCAAAAAGCATGAATAACATCTGTTGATTCTAAATTAAAGGCAACGGGTGTATTAACAGGGATATGAATTTCATTTGCGGTAGTAATATTTAATTCAGGATATTTGAATTCAAACCACCATTGTTTACCAACAACATCAATTTGTAATGCATTCGCTGGTGGATCTGATTTCATTTTTGGAATTGCATTAGCCGTTGGAATGAAAATAGTTACGACAATCAATATTGGAATCAAGGTCCATATAATTTCTAATCTTGTATCACCATGAAATTGCTGCGCTTCTACTCCAGGACGCTCTCTGAATTTCCAAGATATATATACAATTGCAAACATAATTACAACAAAAACTATTAACGCTAACCAAGATACCAAGACATACACATCCTGAATTAAATATGCCATGTCAGATTTTGGATTAACAGTTGTTTGCGGATCTGTCTGCCAAGACGAACATGCAGATAAAAAAATTCCTATAATGGCGCTAAATGAGAAAACTGTTTTTCGCTTCATAATACTTAGCATTTTATCCTAATGTACTAACACATACTCAAAATAACTTCTATGATATTTTGAAGGATAAAATTCTACAGGTCAAATGAATTAACTAATGAAATTATAAAATGCAGTATTTGATTCTATTCTCCAAAATCAATTTTTTTCATAAACTATATAAAAAAGGAGTAATAAAATGCTTACAAAAAATAAAGCACTAATATTACTTTACTCTTTTTTGTCCTTAAGTATTCTATTAGTTTTTTGGATTGGCATCTTTGATAATTACGATCCAAATAAAAAAATTAATCAACAAATCAATTCTAGTTTTGCATTTCAAATTGACAATGACCAATATATAACAAATAAGGATTTAAAGCAAAAAAATATACTATTATATTTTTGGGCATCTTGGTGCGATAGTTGCGCAGAAGAAATGAAAATAATTGAAAAACAATGGGAGCAACATAAAATATTGGATTATATTTTTGTTGGTGTCAATATTTTTGATGATTATAGTAATGCTTCAAATTTCATCAGAAAAAATGGTATAACTTTTCCAATTAGTTACAATAACAACAATAAGGCCATAGAGTTTGGATTAATTGGCGTTCCTGAAACAATCTTTATTTCAAAAAATATGCAAATAACCAAAAAAATTATTGGTCCTTTCGATGAAAAAGAGTTAATAGAATTATTAAAAGAAATTAATACACAATGATAAAAAACTATGAAAGATCACGAATATGAAAAAAATTAATTTTTATAATGCGAAAACACAATTAATTTTATTAATGATTATTAGCACTATTCTATTTATTGTTTTTGCAGTTTATTCTGCAAATAATGCATTTACCTATTATCTGACTCCTGAGGAATTTATTCAAAAAGATTACAATCCAAATCTACGAATAAGAGTTGGTGGTAGAGTAGTAGAAAAATCAATTAAATATAACGATCTAGGCATAACAAAGTTTGAGATTTTTGGAGAAAATAATACAAAGATTTCTGTAACTCATGAAGGTATGTTGCCAAGCCTGTTTGGTCCACGAACTTTCATTATTGCTGAGGGTCTTGCTATCAGCAAAGAAGAAATAAGATCGAAGTCAGTAATTGTAAAACATGAGAATGAATTTCTTACAGATTTAGAAGATGCTGATGTATATGTTCCAGATTACCCGAGGTGATCAAATGACCTATTTGATTTCAACAATTGGTTACATTAGTTTATTCTTTAGCTTAATTCTAGCAATTACTATATTTTTATCTTGTTGCTATCAATTTATTAATAAACAAAATAACAAAGTTCAAATTCAAATTACGATTAAATATATTTTTTATTTAATCGCATTGTTAATTTTAGTTAGTAGCATTTTATTGTTTCTTGCAATAATTAATAATGAATTTAATCTTAGCTATGTATATGGCGTGTCATCTACCGATCTAGAACTCAAGTACAAATGGGCATCGTTATATAGTAGTCAAGAAGGCTCTTTGTTATTTTGGTTATTTTTATTAACATCAATGATAGCGATATTTTTACGAACTTCTTTAAGAGTATTTACTAAAATTGCATTTCATATTATGACAATTTTTTCTGCAATATTAATATTTATGCTCATTCCATTAGTTTTCTTTTCACAACCATTCAAAATATCAACAATTGAACAAATCGAAGGATTAGGCTTAAATCCTTTACTTGTAGATCCTGCAATGCTCATTCACCCTCCAATTTTACTAAGCGGTTTAGCTTCAACAGTTATCCCATTTACAATTGCAACCAGCGTAGCAATATCTAGACGTAATAATCTATTGATTGACTGGACATTATTAATTAGAAAATGGATACTGCTAGCAATTTTTTTACTCACCCTTGGCAATCTATTGGGTGCATGGTGGGCATATACTGTTCTTGGCTGGGGTGGTTTTTGGGGATGGGATCCAGTTGAAAACAGTGCAGTACTTGCATTATTACCAATGATTGCATTATTACATATTTCTTATTTTAAAAATCAGAAAAAAGCATTTGCTCATATGAATGTTTTTCTTGGCTCTCTAGGATTTATCCTAGCAATTTTTACCACTTTCAATGTAAGAAGTGGTGCCATAGACTCTGTGCATTCTTTCGCTCAATCCGACACCGGTTTTTATTATTTAATTTATCTCACTTTTTTGGTTCTCTTGAATATTTATGCACTCATGTCTATCAGCCCTATAGAAAAATTAAGGATACCTGGACTATTAAGTAAAGAAAGCACTCTAATCTTTAATGCATTCATTAATTTATTAATTACTTTATCTATTGTTTCGACGCTCATTTTGCCAATAGTATTTGAAATTATTAAGCAAGAAAAAATTATTATTAGCCCAAGTTTTTATAACCAAACAATCGGATCATTGTTATTGTTGCTTATAATTGCACTATCTATTTCGTCAATTCTTCCATCAAAATATGAAAGTAAAAAAAAGAGTTATAAAAGAATAATTTATTTCACAGTAATGTTATTGCCATTTTTATTTATTTCGCTTGCAACAAATTTCAATAAATTCCTACCAATTTTTGGAATTGGCTGCTCCATAATAATCTGCTATGGATCATTGTATTCTATTTATGTAAATTTATTGAAATCAAAAAATAATGTTAAAGCAATTTTCAACAAGCAAGCAAGCCACTTAACACATATTGGTGTTGCAATTTTTACTATCGGAGCAATTAGTGCTACTGCATTTCAAACACATCAACAATTTACTATTAAACCAGGAGATGAATTGCAATTAGGCGAATATAAAATTATCTACAATTCTCTAACTTATGAAGAAATAAATAAAAATGGCATTAATATGGAAGTTAATGCAAATATTGCAATGTTCAAAAAAAATAATATGGTCGCTGAATTAGCTCCAGGCAAAAGATTCTTTACGAATAATCCAACTCAACCGGTGGGTGTTGTAGATATCAAAAGAGGCATCACAAAAGATATCTACTTATTCGTTCAAACTTGGAACGAAGAATTAAGCTCTCAATTTCATATTTACATTAATCCTTTTATTAACTTATTATGGTTTGGCGGCGCACTTTATTTATTTGGAATCGGTATTTCACTTGTTCAATCCAAAGAGACATAAAATGAATAAAAAAATATTTTTGCAATCTATTCCATTGATATTAATAATTACTATCGGATTTGCAATAATTAATACAAGTCAAAATATTCAAAAAAATTCCATTACAAATATCAATACTGATTCGGAGAAAAGAATATCTAATCTAGAAAATCAACTTCGCTGTCCATCATGCGATGGTATAACATTAAAATTATGCGAATTGCCGATATGTAGAGAAATGAAAAAAAGCATAAACGAACAAGTACAATCTGGCAAACAAGATGATGCAATTATCAATTTTTTTAAGACAAGATACGGAAATGAGATTTTAAATGAAACGAATAGAATTATTTACTTTGCATTTAGTTTTATATGTCTAGTATTTACTACTATATCAATTTTTATATTCAACAAATTTAAATTAAGATAAATAATGAAAATTACATTGATATCAATTGCTGTATTTACACTAAGCATGATATTCATATTCCCTGCTGAGAAAATATCAAAAGCGCAAAATAATTTTATAGCGATTTCTGGACAAATAACTCACATAGACGAAAAAAAAATACCAAAAGAATTAGTAATCAATCTCATTACAATACATGAATCTGGAGAACAATCAAAGCAATCGACAATTGCATTAAACGGTTATTATATGTTTTTTACAAACTATCAAGAAAAAGATTTGTATTTTACTGAAACCATTTATCAGAACATAAAGTACATTAGCGACTATTATGATTATTCTGCAAAAATTAATGAATCAATAACAATTGATGTGGCAATTTTTGAAAAGAGCAATAAGTTGCCTCTTATAGAAAACATTGTTACAAAATTTACTTTAAGCAAGATAGACTATTCAAAAAAAGAAATTACATTCATCAGAGAAGATATAATTAGAAATACTCAAAATTGGACATATTTTTTTGACGATCAATTTACTCCAACTTATAAAATGCATCTATTAAATGATACAATTAATGCCGTAGGAAATTTGGGTAATGATCGTTTTTTACAAAATGATAATTTCTTGAATATTGCAATGCCTATTCTCCCAGGGATGAATACAATTTCAACTATCCATACAACAGCTTTATCTAATTCCAATGCATATAGCTTTATTTTTACTAGCATCTATGACACAAACATTATTGAAGTAATCATTCCGACAAGGTTTTCAAAAGAAATAATTCCAATAAAAGACTTCCAAAAAAAAGGTGAACAATTCTTTGAAAAAGAAAGGATGCTGGTATTTCAAGCTGAAAATATATCAAAAGGAACAAAAGCAGAGTTGTTGATAAATAAAATTTTTATAGAAAAAAACTTTTTTCTTGCACAAAACAATATTTTTGCAATTATTTCAATTATTATTATCTCATCAAGTCTTACATTCCTAATTATAAAAGCTAGAGGGAAAAATGAATAAAGCTCCGATATTAATCACAAGCAACCTAAATAAAAACTTTGGAAATCAACCTGTACTGGAAAATATTAATTTTGAAGTTAAAAAAGGAGAAAAAATTGCATTAATTGGTGAAAATGGAACTGGGAAAACAACATTAATCAAAATCATTTCTGGCTTATTAAAGCCAACTTCGGGAATTGTACAAATCGATGAATGTGATATGCACAATAACAACATTGAAAAACCTGCTATAGGCATTTGCATAGATGAGCTAATGCTCGAACAAAGATTATCAGTTTTCGAGAATTTAGAATTTTATGCAAAGTTAATGCCCATTAAAAATCCTACAAATGAAATAGGCAAACTGCTTGAAATATTTGCTTGCAATCATATTGTTAACGCTCAAATTGATTTACTCTCCTCAGGCATGCAACAACGTATAAATTTAATAAGATCCTTATTAAATATCAAAGAGCAAAAAATATTACTTTTAGATGAGCCGACAAAAAATCTAGATCACAATTCAAAAAAAACATTGATGAATAAAATATTTTGCAAAGACGATTTAACAATTATAGTTGCAACGCATGACATAGACAATATAAGTAGTTGGGCTTCAAAAATAATTGAAATAAAGAACAATAAAATTGAAATAAAAGAGATCTAAAAATGAAAAAAATGAGAATACTTTTTAAAAAGGACTTTCTGATAAGCAGAAAAGAATTTAATTCATTATTTTCTGGAATAGCATTTGGATTGACATCAATTATTTTTTATAATCTGACAATTGATTTATTTATGCTGGATGCGAAAACAATACTTCCTGGATTATTATGGATAACCTTCTTATTTTGTGGAATTTTAGTGACAAACAAAAGCTTTGAACAAGAATTAGATAATGGCATAATATATGCTTTAAAAATTTTAAATGTCCCATTCACCTTAATTGCAATAAGTAAAACAACGACAAACTTTTTATTTATTCTTATTATTGAATCTGTATTGTTATTAGCAGCATTATTATTTTTTAATATTCAAATTGTAGATTTTAGAATGATTTTACCAATCATCATTATTTCTTTAGGTATGATTTCTTTACTAACATGTTTGTCGCCTTTAAGCTACAAAAATCAATCTGGAACTTTTTTAACTTACATCATTGTCGTCCCTTTACTAATTCCATTGTTGCTTGCTGCTACTAGAATCACATTTGTTTTAATTGGATTAATCGATGTAGAGCAACATTGGCTTTTATTAGGAACTTTATTTTCTTTTTGGCAAACTATAATGAGCATAATACTATTTCAATTTATAATTGATGAATAATGAATAATTTAGAAACCATTCTTGAAAAATTTCCTTCTTATTTTTTTGTTCAGAAATTACTTCCTGTTATTTCTTTCATATTAATAATCGCTTTTTTAGCTGGAGCATTTTTATATGCCCCTACTGAAGTTGTTGAAGGAGACGTTCAAAGAATTTTTTATTTTCACTTACCGACAGCACTTGCATCATATTTTTGCTTTGGACTCACTTGTTTGTTTTCAGTTTTCTTCCTTTGGAAAAAACAACCAATATATAATCATTGGGCCAAAGCAAGTGCAATCATTGGTATTATATTTACTTGCATATGTTTATGGTCAGGAATGGCATGGGGAAAACCTGTTTGGGGTGTATGGTGGACATGGGATGCTCGGTTAACTAGTACGCTCATTTTATTACTTTTATATGTAGGATATTTGCTCATACATGCCTTAGATCCACTTGGCGAAGGAAGGTATTCAAAAATAGCTGCTTTCATTGGTGCTATATCATTTTTAGACATCCCTCTTATTAATATGTCTGTGAGATGGTGGAGAACCTTGCATCCACAACCTATTGTTTTAGCTCCTGTAAGTGAAGAAAGATTACCTACTGAAATGGTTACTGTTTTATTAATTAGTATCATTGCAATCATCATTTTGGTATTTTGGCTTATTACTATAAATGTACGTATTATAAAAAATCAGTACGAAATAAAAAAAGTTATGACAAAAAAATTAAAGGAGGTTTAATTGAATAACCTGTTCTATCTATTTATTGGTTATACTGGACTTTGGATTATTATTTTCAGCTTATTAATTTATATGAACATAAAAATTAATGAAATTGAAGATGAGATAAAAAACATAACAAATAATAAATAATTTTGAAAAATTTTATGAAAAATTATCAAAGACATCTGCAACTATTACCAAGTTATATTGCCTTAACTAAGCCTGGTATTATTTGGTTGTTACTTGTTACAACAATACCTGCAATGATTCTTGCTGCTAATGAACTACCTGAATTTCAACTGATGTTCTATACGATTTTTGGAGGCAGTCTAGCTGCAGGCGGCGCAAACTCAATGAATCACTATTTAGATAGGGATATTGATAAATTAATGAAAAGAACAAGCAATAGACCACTTCCAAAAAATATTTTACCGGAACAACATGCTTTGATTCTAGGAATAACTTTGAGTTCTATAGCAATAGTGCAGCTATATTTTACGATCAACATGATGGCAGCTTTGATTACTTTGTTTTCTATTTTCTTTTATGCAATTATTTATACGGCTTATTTAAAGAGAAGAACTGTTCAAAATATAGTAATAGGAGGCGCTGCTGGCTCGACTCCACCAATGATCGGCTGGGTTGCTGTTCAAAATCAAATTTCTCTTGAAGCAATTTTACTTTTTTTAATCGTATTTTACTGGACCCCTGCTCATTTTTGGGCATTGGCTTTATTAAAAGAAGATGACTACTCATCTGCAAAAGTACCTATGTTGCCTGTAGTTGTTGGAAAAATTGAAGCATGTAAGCTTATTTTGCTCTATGCAATAGCTTTAGTATGCATTTCGATAATCTTTGGATTAATTGCAGGGCTAAGTTTTATTTATTTTGGATCAGCAATTTTTATTAATATACTATTTATCAAATATGCATTTGAGCTTTACAAAAATTACAGTGACAAACAAGCAAAAAAATTATTCTTATTCTCTATTATATACTTAGTTGTTTTATTCGCAGGCATGGGGATTGATGTACTATTAATTAATTAGTGACGTCAATAATTTTAAATTTAACATCTCCACTTGGTGTTTTAACAATAATTTGATCGCCAACATTTTTATTACTTGCTGCAAGGCCAACAGGAGATTCAATCGATATTTTACCATTCTTAGGATCAACTTCAGACGGGGTAACAAGTTCAAATGAGTGTTCAGATTTTTTTTCTAAGTTTAATAATTTAATTTTTGATCCAATATGTGCAGAAGCTCCCTTATCATCAGCACTGATAATAACAGCGATTCTAATCTGACTCTCAATATTACGAATCTTTGCTTCTAAATGTGCTTGTGCATCACGCGCAGCATCCAGAGGTGCGTTCTCTCTAAAATCTTTATCTTGCATAGCAACGCGTAATGATTCAGCAATGGCAGGTCTTTGGTTTTTTAATTCCACTAAATCTCTTTCTAGCTTCTTAAAACCGTCTTTTGTAACATAATATGCATCTGGGTTCATTGATTCGTTACTACTCATCTTTTTCCATTCAAAATAATTTGAGCTAATGATATGATTACAATATTCAAAAAATATGTATATTTATTATACAAAATAAGTTTTATTGATAACAATGCAAAGAAAGATTTATAGAAGATTAAGATGTACAAACAATTAATCCAAGAATGCGCTTCAGTATTAAAAATATATATAGATGATAACAAATTATCTCTTCTGAGTGATTATTGTACAAGCATTGCATCAGATGGTGTGCAAAAAGGATTTACGAATATTAAAGGCTCAAAAGATATTGTAGATAGACATATAGGTGAATCATTATTTTTAGTACAGTGCATTAATAAATATGCAAATGGAGAGAAAGCCAATTTAATAGATATAGGCACTGGTGCAGGCATACCAGGTATCATTTTAGGTATTATAAATGCAAATTATCAAGTTGATTTGCTAGATGCCAACAAAAAAAAGAGCTTATTTGTTGAGGGCATCATTCAAAGCTTAGAGTTAAGTAATTTCAATTCAATTAATCAACGAGTTGAAGATTTTGCAAAAGAACAAAAGAATATCTATAAATATGCAGTGTCTAAAGCTGTGGCGCCTTTAAGTATTCTTATGGAGTACGCAATGCCTTTATTAACAATCAATGGTTTGCTCTTTGCGCCCAAGGGTTCTGAATCTAGAAATGAAGTTAATAATGTTGAAAATGCTTCTAAAGAATTAGGATGTGAAATTATTGATGTTATTGAATTCCCAAAGAATTTTACAGAAAATAATCAAGCTATAATTATAGTCAAAAAATTTAAAAAAACTCCTAACCGTTTCCCAAGAAAATCAGGAATAGCAATTAAAAGACCGTTATAATGCTAATTGCTTTTTTTTCATATAAATATAAGATAGTATTTTAAAATGGGCCTGTAGCTCAGCTGGGAGAGCGCTACACTGGCAGTGTAGAGGTCGGGGGTTCGAGCCCCCCCAGGTCCACCAAAGATCCAATCTGAAAACAGTGATGAATTTAGCTGTACGTACTCCTATCAGGTGGTTCAGTAATAACCCGAATAGGCTTATTCATTATATATGCCTCAATATTTTCTAAAATTTGGTTAAAAAATTTGGTCATTAATTCTTTTGTTCCATAACCTAAATGCGGTGATAGAACTACATTATTTAATTTTCTGAATGCATGGTTTTTAGGCAAAGGCTCGTTATCATAAACATCTAACCCAGCTCCTGCTATAACTTGACTCTTGAGAGCCTTAATTAGGTCAATTTCATTTATTATAGGCCCTCTAGAAGTATTAATTATAAAGGCATCACTACGCATTATTGAAAATTCTTTAGCTGTAATTAAATTAATTGTGCGTTCAGATAGTCTCACATGCAAAGAAAGTACGTCACTAATTTCACATATCTCTTCTTTGGATTTAATAAAATTGATTCCGTTTTGTTCTGCGTAATCTTTAGTTAAATTTTGGCTCCACGCAAAAACATTCATGCCAAACGCAAATCCAATCTTTGCAACTTCCAGACCAATTCTACCAAGACCAATAATGCCTAGATTTTTTTGATTCAATTCTGTGGCTAAGGATTGTTGCCATAGACCATCAACCATATGATTATGTTCCGATACAATATTGTGTGTTAAAGCAAGGATTAAAGCCCACGTCTGCTCAGTGGTTGAAATACCACTAGATTCGGTACCACAAATCAGCACTTTGTTTTCTTTGGCAGCAGAAAAATCAATTGCTGCATTATACATCCCTGATGTAATAATCATTTGTAAATTCGGTAATGCAGTAATGAGGTCGCTGGAAATTAGAGTTCTTTCTCTCATTACAACTAAAATTTCATACTCAATTAACCTTGCAATTAATTCTTTTAAATCAGTGATGTGCTCTTGAAAAAAATCTACTCTATAATTATCTGGTAAACGTGTCCAGTCTGCTAATGCAGATGCATCAGAAGTATAATCATCAATTATTGCTATCTTAATCATGCTATTCCAATTTCTCAATTACTATAATGTGTTCAGAGCATCTGGTGCTTTAGTTTCCATTGAATTGTCTTCCAAAAGTTTTTCTATATAAATAGGATCAGTTTCAACATCAGTCAAACGAGGCATAACATGTTTAATGAACCTTTGTAAGCTGCCCATAACTTGATCATTAGACAGCATTCCAAAATCAAACCAGCACATTAAATGCCTGATACCTAATTTTGCTAGTGGTTCTAGTTTTTTAAAAATTTCATCTGCTGTACCAGCATATAGCCAACCGCCATTGGTATATCTATTGTATCGATCATCATATTCTTCTTGAGTTAATGAATATTTCCCTTCATCCCCTCTAGCTGAAATTCTAATCCAATGGTCAATATTTGGCGCAAGAGACTCACGCCAATTTTCGCCTTCCTCGCAAATATATAACTGCCTACCTACACCTGTATATTTCCAAGCTTTTTCGATGTGTTTTTTATTTAAATTAGAATTATTTAATCCTTTTTTATACATATGCATTCGGACTGCTAAATATTGTGGCTCTCTTGGTCCCATTAACAACGACCAACCCTTTTGCCCAGTAAAGGTTAATCTTTCAGGAGTGCCAGTTCCTACAGCTAAATGTGGATAAGGCTCTTGTACAGGCTGCGGAATAATTCTTCCTTGAATTCTGCCGTTAAAATATTTGCCATTATATTTTAATTCTCCTTTTTTGTGGACCCAAGCTTTTTCACATATAGACATGAATTCATCCATGATTTCATGTCTATTGTCAACATCAATCCCGTAACCAGCAAATTCTGATGGAGAGTTGCCAGCACCTACACCCACAGTTAAATTGCCATTTGTCAATTGATCAAGAAGATTCATTTGGGTAACAAACCTTATTGGATGCATAAGCGGAACAACATTTAAAGCAAAACCAATATGTGTACCGGGAAATCTTTGTGTAACCGCACCAGCCATGATAATTGCATCAGAGAATGCACTATAACCGGTAAAATTATGATCAGTAATCCAAATATCAGTAAATCCATTTTTAATAGCATAACCAGTGTGGTTTAACATCTCATTAATAATTTGCCTGTCATCTTCAGGCTCAATAGTCTGCGGATTTAAATAATAACTAAATCTCAAAACTTGCTCCAGTAAATAATTGTCGCATCTTGATTAATCAATGGGAGTGCCAGAAATTAATCCCATCATTCCATTTAACTCTTTTGGATGAACAAATATTTGTTGGGTAATTGGGCTTCCTTCTCCAGGATCATTAATTAAATTAAGACCCATTGCCCTTAGGTCATTAACAGTCTGTGCAGGATCATCATTATCCATAGCAATTAAGTGTACGCCTTCACCAAATTTATCTAACGCTTTTTGAACAGGACTTGAATCACCTAGCGGTGAAATGATTTCTATAAAAGTATCATTATTATATTCAATTACAGAAGTATCAAAACCTAAATCTTCAAATTTATGCCTTTGGACCAACTTACCACCAAATACTTTTAAATACTTATCGGTAGCATCTTCAATATTGTTCACGCGAATAAATACGCCTTTGATTCCATTAAACATTTTTCAAACCTTCCCGCAGAAATTAAATATTTTCTGGTGGTTCTACTCTAACATCTGGAATCCAATTTAACCAACTAGGAAAGTACCAATTCCATTTATCTACAAGAGCCATAGAGGCTGGAACAAAAATCATTCTTATAACCGTAGCGTCTATGAATACGGCAATACCCGTTCCGAATCCCATTTGTTGAAACATAGTTAATTCACCCATTGCAAATCCACTAAAAACAACGATCATGATCCCAGCAGCTCCGGTAATTAATTTACCTGTCCTTTTGATACCATGTGCGACAGCTTCAGCATTATTACCGTTAGCATCAAAATGTTCACGAATCCTACTTAATAAGAAAACTTCATAATCCATTGATAGCCCAAAAACAATTGTAAACAAAAATAATGGTACCCAGGCTTCAATACTCTCAACTTGTTGAAACCCAAAAAAACTTGCTGCATATCCTTTTTCAAAAACAAGATACATAAGACCATATGCTGTTCCTACGCCTAACATGTTCATAATCACTGCTTTTATAGGAACAAAAATGGATCTAAATACAACCAGTAGAAGCAAAAAGCTTGTGGATAAGACGAAAATAAATACTATTGGAGTATATTGATCAACTAAGAGATAGAAATCTTTATAACCAGCACTTTGGCCACCTACAAGAACTTTGTTATCATTGACTCCAAAAGATTTGGGAATTAATGAGTTACGTAACAAATCAACAGAATCAGTTGCAGCGCCACTAGTTGCTGAGCTTTTTGGTGCAACCTGCAAGGCATACGCAGAACCTGAATTACTAGTTTCAAATCCTAAAATTGGTCCAAAAGCATTACTTGCATTAATTTCATTATTTAACTGCTCAAAACCACTCAGCATGTTGGATTGCTCATCATTATTGCTCTCTGCAACGATAATAATTGGCGTGGCAATGCCTCCAGATAAGAAAGTTGATTCTAAAATTTCATAGGCTTTACGTGCTCGGTTTTCTTCAGGAAGAGTTTCAACGCCACTAGCCCCAATAGTGATATTAAAATATTGTGAACTTATAAGCACTAGTACAACAGCAGGGACGATAACCCCTACAATCTTGTATTTCATAACATTAAAAGCGATAGCAGACCAAAATTTACTTTCTTCTTTAGTGCTTGTCTGAATAAATGGAATTTTAAGCCGATTAATGCTATCACCTAGAATTGCTAATATGGCAGGCAATAAAGTCAATGATGACACTATAGAAACTACAACAACTATAATTGCACCTAATCCTAAACTTCGAAAAATATCTGTTGGAACAATAAACATTCCTAGAAGGGACAACATTACAGTAAAACCTGAGAATAACACTGCACGAGAAGATGTAGAGCCCGCTTTAGTTATTGCATTAATTTTTTCAAGACCCTTCGATCTTTCTTCTCTAAAACGGTCCATAATAAATAATGCATAATCGATTCCGACAGCTAGCCCAATTGTCAATACGATATTTGTAACAAATATATTTAGTGGATAAATTCGGCTAATTAATGCACAAATTCCAATTGCGATTACAATGGCCACTAGTCCTAAAAGAATTGGAATGACTGAGGCAACTAAAGCTCCAAACACAAATAATAAAACTAGTAAAGCAATGGGCATTACTTGAATTTCACTAGCAAGATCGTCTTCTGCAACTTCGACAAAGTTTAAATCTATTGAAGCAAAACCAGATGTTAGTATATCAAAATTGTTATGTTCAGAATCTAGTTCATGAATCAATTCCACATAAGGACGAGCAGTTAAAGCAGAATTTTCAAAGGTTCCTTTTAAATCAACTGGGATTAATGTAATTTTTTGATCTTGAGAAACTAAATTAGACATATTAGTTTCATAAAAATTAGTAGCAAATGCAACGCTAGATTCTAAAGCTCTTATTTTACTCGTTACATCACTGACTATGGACTGAAATTCAGTATCATTGATGGTCTGATTATCAAGAGATTTTATAATAATATTTTCACTCAAAGAAACTATAGAGTCTGAAGAAAATTCTTTATTGTACAGAGCAAGAGCTTTTTCAGATTCTGGTTCAGTCACAAAACCTTGATCATTCTCTGTATGATCGTTTATTCCAGCAGCAAAGTAGCCACCTATAAGAAATAATACAATCCAAACAAATAAAACTGCGAATCTATATTTTGTTGATGCTTTGGCTATAGTCCCTGTAAAACCAAGATTTGTCATAACGCTCCTCAATGAATTAATTCTAAATCCTCTTCGAATATAAATTAAACATAAATTTAAGTTATAAATAATAACAATTTTTTTTTATCATGGATTTAATTTTAAAATGTTAAATGATTACTTAATTAACATCTTAATTTATTTCATAAACTAAAAAATAAACATTTTTATAAATGATTTAGTGTTATAAAATAACTTAATATAATCATTTATAAAAAGAAAAAAAACTAATGCAAAATTCAGAAAAAATAGAAGAATACAATCCAAATGCTATTGAAAAAAAATGGCAGAAAAAATGGGATAAAGACAAGCTATACAATACACCAAATAAGGATTCTAAGAAAAAGAATCGCTATCATCTCACCATGTTTCCTTATACTTCTGGAGATCTACATATTGGTCATTGGTATGCAATGGCGCCATCTGACTCACTAGCAAGATATTACAGTATGAAAGGGAATAATGTCCTATTCCCAATGGGTTTTGATGCATTCGGTTTACCTGCCGAAAATGCAGCAATTAAAGGCAAAACCCACCCTAAAGATTGGACAGATGGAAATATTGAAAGGATGAGAAAACAACTAAAAAAAATGGGGGCAATGTTTGATTGGAATAGAGAAGTTAATACAAGTGCTGATGATTATTATAAATGGACACAATGGTGGTTTTTACAACTCTATAATAATGACTTAGCTTATAGAGGCAAGGCTTTAGTTAATTGGGACCCAATTGATGAAACTACTTTAGCAAATGAACAAGTCATAGATGGTAAATCTGATAGATCTGGTGCATTGGTTGAGCAAAGAGAAATGGAGCAGTGGTTTTTTCGCATTACTGATTATGCAGATGAACTACTAGATAACGATCAAATGGATTGGCCGTCATCAGTTAAATCAATGCAAAAAAACTGGATTGGCAAATCCGTAGGAGCAGAAATTGATTTTTCCATCCTTGACTCAGAGATGAATACTACTGAATTAAAAATCAATGTCTTTACGACAAGACCAGACACTTTATTCGGTGTATCATTTATGGTCCTTGCACCAGAACATCCTCTAGTTGATAAAATAACAACTCAAGAACAAAAAAATGAAGTAAAGCAATATCAAGATTCAACAAAATTAAAATCAGAAATTGAACGAGAATCTCTTTTAAAAGAAAAGACTGGCGTCTTTACTGGCGCATATTGTTTGCACCCACTCAATGAAAAGAAGATTCAAATATGGATAGCAGACTATGTCTCACCTACATATGGAACTGGCGCTGTAATGGGTGTGCCTGCTCATGATCAAAGAGATTTTGATTTTGCTACTAAATTCTCATTAGAAATTATTCAAGTAATTAGTAATTCGCTAAATAATAAGCAAGAATTAATTGAGGCCTTTACTGAAGATGGCACTCTAATTAATTCTGAGCAATTCAATGGGAAAGATACAAAAACTGCAATAAATGAAATTACTGATTACTTAGATAAAGAGAAAATAGGCAAACTGAAAATTCAATATCGTATGCGAGATTGGTTAATCTCTAGGCAAAGATATTGGGGTGCCCCAATACCGATAATTTATTGTGAAAATAATGAATGTGGCATAGTTCCAGTCCCAGAAAATGATTTACCAATTAAACTACCTTATGATGTTGAATTTTTACCTACGGGCAAATCACCTTTGTCATTGAGTGAAGAGTTTGTAAACACAACTTGCCCAAAATGCAAAGGTCCAGCAAAACGTGAAACCGATACAATGGATACCTTTATGTGTTCATCATGGTACTACATAAGATATGCAGATTCAAAAAATAAAAATGCAGTAATCAGTTCAGATTCTGAAAATTCATGGCTTCCTGTAGATCAATATACTGGAGGCGCAGAACACGCAACAATGCATCTTTTATATTCAAGATTTTTTTACAAAGCAGCAAGAGATATGGGTGTTTTGAAGGACGATGAACCATTTACTCGTTATTTTAGTCAAGGTCAGATATTAGGTACTGATGGTCAAAGAATGTCAAAATCAAGAGGAAACGTTGTTGCTCCAGATAGTCAAGTTGAAAAATGGGGCGCTGATGCATTTAGATCATATTTAATGTTTTTGGGTCCTTGGGATCAAGGTGGGCCATATGATTTATCAGGTGTTGTTGGTACTCATAGATGGTTAAATCGATTATGGAATCTTGTTTTAACCCGACCAACAATAACGACTATTGAAGAAAAATCAACGATGATAAAAAAAATAAGTCACTCTACGTTAAAAAAAGCTACTTATGATATTGAAAATTTTCGATTCAATACAATGATTGCATCATTAATGGAAATGACAAATGCGCTGATAGCAATTGATGAAATCAATAAAAATGATTTAAAATCCTGGGATGAAGCAATTGAATTTCTATGCCTAATGATTGCTCCACTTTGCCCTCATATCAGTGAAGAACTTTGGATGCAAATAGGCAAAGAATATTCTATCCATAAAATGAGTTGGCCTGAGTATATTGATGAGTTAACAATATCTGACACACAAGAAATACCGATTCAAATTAATGGTAAATTACGTGTATCACTAGATATTATGGTTGGTGCTGATGAGCCTACAGTCCTTCAACAAGCAAAAGAAAACGAAAAAATTGCAACATATTTAAATCAAAAAGAAATTATTAAAGTGATATACATACAAGATAAACTATTAAATATAGTCATAAAATAATTTAATTTATTACAAGCTATTTTCGTTCGTCAAAATCATCTAACGAGAAATCATCAACAATTTTTTCTGTTGTATTATTAGAATCGATAATTTGTTCTAAATTTTCATTAGAAAGTTCTAAATTATTTTCAGATTCTGAAGTTGTATCTATAACTATCTCCTCTTCAAGTTCCATTGACTGAGAATCACCTAAATCAATATTATTAGTATCCAGAGTATCCTCATTGACAATTTGCTCCACATTTTGAACTCTATCTAATTGTTCTAACCCATTATGTACAGATGAAGTAAATGCTTGAAGTTGTCGATCTAGTCTTTCAAGTAATTGTTTAGCATAATTATCGGCAGCTCCCATTTCTTGTTGAGCCAAAACCCTAGAATCTTCTATTCGCTTGGTTATCTCTTGATTTGCTTGATTAATTCTTTCCTTAAGATTATTTTCACCTTGTTGAATAATTTGATCTGCTTTTAATCTAGCACTTTGAACAATTTCATGTTCGTCCATCAAAGTGCTTGCTTTAGATTCAGCAGCTGAAATTACAAGCTTAGCTTCTTCTTCTGCTGATCGTAAAAGAGATGACTTATTTAAAACAAGTTCTTCGGCTTCACGAACATCATTAGGAATAGCAATACGCAACTCATCAATAATTTCTAATATCCGATCATAAGGAAGCATTATCCTATTACCAAGAGGCACCTTCTTAGAATCAGCTACCAATTCTTCTAATTTATCAACAAGGTGAAGTAAATCCATTATTCCTCTTTATGAATTAAATTTT
>CETH01181100.1_pt1 | contig 20702 bp, 22 predicted proteins | sample 361461 | NCBI WGS metagenome assembly CETH01 (sample SAMEA2622695, study PRJEB7988) | marine metagenome | isolation source: saline water (ENVO:00002010), including
CTCCAGGTCAGCACGGCCAAGCCCGTCGCAAGCGATCAGAATACGCTATTCGTCTAGAAGAAAAACAAAAACTCAGATTCAATTACGGTGTTTCTGAGAGGCAACTTGTTAGATATGTAAAAAAAGCTAGAGCCCAAGAAGGCTCAACAGGAACTAATCTTCTTAGATTACTAGAGAATAGGCTTGATAATATCTGCTTTAGATTAGGTTTCGGAGCAACCGTTCCAGGATCTAGACAACTTGTAAATCATGGCCATGTAACTGTGAATGGTAAAGTCTTAGATATTGCAGGATATCAATGCAAGAATGGAGATTTAATTAGTGTTAAAGAAAATAAAGCGAGTAAAAAACTTGTTGAAGGAAATATTGAATTTCCAGGATTAGCTAATGTTCCCCCTCATCTTGAATTAGACAAAGCTAAATTATCGGGGAAAATAATTGGTAAATGTGACCGAGAATGGGTTGCCCTCGAAATTAATGAACTTCTAGTTGTTGAGTATTACTCAAGGAAAGTCTAATTTTATTTTCCTAGAGAGTTTAAAACCCTCGATTAATTAAGAGGGTTTAAATTAATTCTTTTTTAAAATGAGAAAGAATAAAAAATTAAAAAAGCCTGCAGGAATTAAAACGATTTCCATTCATCATGGAGAATCATTTTCTGAAGATACTGGAAGCATTATGCCTCCGATATTTAGTACTTCAACATTTACTCATGGAAATAAACGTAATTTCGACTATACAAGATCCGGTAATCCAAACTTCACTATTTTAGAGAATGTTCTTAGCTCAATAGAGGATTCAAATTATTGCACAGTTTTTAGCTCTGGCATTGCTGCCGTAACCGCAATAACTTCAAGCTTGCAATCTGGCGATATAATTCTCTGCGAATCAAATTTATATGGTTGCACTATTAGAATGTTTGAAAAAGTTTTCAGAAAGTTTGGCATTCAAATTTTATATTGTGACTTTACAAATACAGAATATATCCCATACATATATGATATTAAACCAACATTAATTTGGTTAGAGAGTCCAACGAATCCTCTGTTAAAGATATTAAATATAAAAGAAATTTGTGATGCAGCAAGTTCAATAAAGATACCAGTAGTTGTAGATAATACTTTTTGCACATCTATTATACAAAACCCTTTAAAACTTGGCGCTACATTATCGCTAATTAGTACTACAAAATTTATTAATGGTCATAGTGATGCTTTAGGAGGAGCCGTTCTAACTAATAGTGAAAAATGGAATAAAAAAATGATATTTGCACAAAAATCATTAGGACTAAATCCGTCTCCTTTTGATTGTTGGTTAATTACAAGAGGGTTAAAAACTCTTCCACTAAGAATAGATCAACAAACCCAAAATGCAGAAATAATTTCAAAAGAGATTTCCTCACATAAACTTATAGAAGAATTAATTTATCCATTTAATCCTTTGCATCCTCAATTTAAATTAGCAAAGAAGCAAATGAAAATGGGTGGTTCAATGATTTCTCTAAAATTGAAATTAAACAAAGATGACACTTTTAGTTTTTGCAAAAAGCTAAATTACTTTGCGTTAGCAGAAAGTTTAGGTGGGGTTGAAAGTTTAATTTGCCATCCTGCTACAATGTCGCATGCCTCTGTAGATGAAGATACAAAAAATAAATTAGGAATTAATGATTCATTCGTAAGATTATCCATTGGATGCGAGGATAGCGAAGATCTTTTAGCAGATATTTTATTTGCTCTCGAAGATTTTCAATAATGAGAGATCTTTTAAAACATCCTGTATGGAACAAATCGGAATTAGGATTTCCACTACCAGATAGTAAACATGCAGTATCTGTAGCACTTCCCACATGGCAAGATGTAATAGCCTATGAAGAGAAAGATCCAGAATGTATAAAATGTTTAAAATCAATTTATCCTAGATTTGGACTAAATCCATTATTAAAAGTATTAGAAAAAGAAATACTTATTGAAAATTCACTAAACAACCATATGGCATGGCCTTATTCAAATAGATATTTAGCTTTAAAAGCCAAAAATTATTGTGATAAAAATACTAAGAAGAGTAGTTCATTTATTAAAAGTAAAAGAAATCTTTCTTTTCTAATAACAACTGGAGATGCTTCAGAATATGCTCGAATTTTTTGGCAGCATACTGGACTTGGGGCATCATCTAGAGAAGCTGCAATCAGCCTAGATTTAGAATGTTCACCATCGCAAAAACAAGTCAATGAATCCTATTTAAAAATAGTGAAGAGAATTTCTAAATATACAAACTCAAGCTCAGATCTTATCTTTTTAACTTCTTCTGGAATGTCAGCACTTCATAGTGCTTTAGAAATTATATATAAAGTATTTCCAACGAGGCCAACCCTGCAAATTGGCTTTCCCTATGTTGATGTATTAAAGCTTCCTAATAATATTTTTTATGGTTCTAATTTAATAATTGAGGATGATTATGATGATTTAGAAAAGGAAATAAAGAAACTTAACCCATCTGCCTTAATAATAGAGCTCCCAAGTAACCCTATGCTTAGATGTGCAAATATGAAAAAAATTGCCCGCATAGCAAGTAATTTAGATATACCTATCATCACAGATGACACAATAGGATCTAACGTAAATATAAATTCCATAGAGAATTCTGATTTTATTTTCTCATCTCTAACAAAGATTTTTTCAGGGAGAGGAGATATATTAGCAGGCTCACTAATTATAAATTCAAAAAGTAAATGGTTTAAGGCATTCAAAAATGCCCTAAAATATATAGATTTACCAAAATTATCTGACGGAGATATAGTCTCTCTTGAAAAAGCAAGTAAAGACTTTGAAGATAGAATAAATAAGCAAAATATGTCTTGCTTAGATTTAAAGCACAAATTAGAAAATCACAAATCTATTAAAAATATTTTTCACCCAGAAAACTGTCCCAATTTTAACTCAATAATGAGAAGTGGAGGAGGATATGGATGTTTGCTTTCTTTTGAACTAAGAGGAGGATTAGAGCAAGCTAAAAAATTTTATGATTCTATTAAGATTTCCAAAGGACCGAGCCTGGGTACAAAATTCACTCTTGTATGTCCTTATGTTCAATTGGCTCATTATAAGGAATTAGAGTGGGCAGAAAGTTTTGGGATACCATCTCATCTAATAAGAGTTTCAGTAGGATTAGAAAATAAAAGTTATTTATGGAGTGTATTTTCAAATGCTCTTCAATAATTTAAATATTTTAGTTTCTCTTGTAAGAAATTTATATACTTTTTTTTGAAAAATAGTTAATATAAAATATATTTATCTTTTAAAGTAATGGGAAAAATTTATGATGACAATAGTTTTGCTATTGGTAATACGCCTTTAGTAAAATTAAAATCAGTTACAAAAAATGCAAAAGCAACTGTATTAGCAAAAATCGAAGGTAGAAATCCTGCTTATAGTGTGAAATGTAGGATTGGAGCAAATATGATATGGGATGCTGAGAAGAGTGGGAAATTAACAAAAGACAAAATTATTGTAGAGCCAACTTCAGGTAATACAGGCATAGCTTTAGCTTTTACAGCCTCAGCTAGAGGATATAAATTAATTCTTACAATGCCAGAGTCAATGTCTATTGAGAGAAGAAGAGTAATGGCTGTTTTAGGAGCAGAAATCATATTAACTGAAGCGTCCAAGGGAATGCCTGGTGCAATTGCAAAAGCCAAAGAAATAGCTGATAGTGACAAATCAAAATATTTTATGCCTGGTCAATTTGATAACCCAGCCAATCCTGAAATTCACTTTAAAACTACTGGCCCTGAAATCTGGGATGATTGTGATGGAGAAATTGATGTACTTGTAGCAGGAGTTGGAACTGGTGGAACAATAACTGGTGTATCTAGATACATTAAAAATGAGAAAGGTAAAGATATAGTTTCTGTAGCAGTTGAGCCATCACATAGTCCAGTAATTACTCAGACACTGAATGGGGAGGAAGTTAAATCAGGACCTCATAAAATACAAGGGATTGGGGCGGGATTTATCCCTAAAAATCTTGATTTGTCAATTGTCGACAAAGTTGAGCAGGTAACTAATGATGAATCTATAGAGATGGCATTAAGGTTGGCGAAAGAAGAAGGCTTACTGGTTGGGATTTCATGCGGCGCAGCTGCAGCTGCAGCAATAAAATTAGCCGAGCAAGATGAATATGCTGGTAAAACTATTGTGGTTGTTTTACCTGACTTAGCTGAAAGGTATTTATCTTCTGTAATGTTTACAGAAGTTCCTACAGGAATTATTCAGCAGCCTGTTCAGGCATAAATATAGCTTCTTTTAAAAAAGCTTCCGAAGAAATATACATAGCATCCCCATAAGAGAAAAACCTAAATTTTTCTTTTATGGCTATTGCATATAGTTCTAGCAATCTTTTTCTACCAATCATTGCACTTACTAAAAGAAGCAATGAACTCTTTGGCAAATGAAAATTAGTTAATAATCCATCCACTACTTTAAATTTGAATCCAGGTTTTATTACTAAATCTACATATTTTTTAATTGGAATAATATCTTTCTGAATAGGGCAATAAGAACTTTCTAGTGCCCTTACACTTGTAGTTCCAATTGCAATAATTTTTTTCCCATTTTTTTTTATCTTTTTGATTTCCCTTATCACAGTTTGATCAACATTTACAAATTCTTTATGTAATTTCAAGTTAATTAAATTATCTTTATTTATTGTTTTAAAAGTACCATAGCCAACATGAAGAGTTATAGATAATATTTTAACACCTTTATTTCTTAACTCCGAGAGAATTAAATCACTCAAATGCAGGCCGGCTGTGGGTGCAGCAATAGCACCAGGATGTTTAGCATATCTAGTTTGATAACTTTCTTCATGATTTAACAAAGAATCATTATTTCTTATATATGGTGGTAATGGAATTTCTCCATATTTTCCAAGAAAAGCACTCATAGATAAATTATTAGTTATGTTTTTTGGAAACTGGATTAATCGTCCTCCAGTTTCTTTATCAATTCCAACTACTTTTAATTCGACACTCATACAATCCTTCTTAATCACTTTAACAATATTATTAATCTTTAATTTTTTTGCTGGTTTTGCCAAACATAGCCAAATTGAACCTCTAATAAATTCCATAATAAGTAATTCAATAATTGCCCCACTTATCAACTCAACATGAATTCTTGCTTTCATAACTTTCGTGTCATTTACTACGATTGCATCTCCTGGACTTAATTCCTCAATAATATTTAAAGTTAATTTATCTACAGATAAACTATCTAAAGAAGATATATTTTTAACGACCATCATTCTTGATTCGTGTCTTATATTCGAGGGTTTATTTGCTATTAAGGATGGATTTAGTTCATAATTATATGATTCCAAATGATAATCTAAATTAATTTGATTCTTATTGGTGCTCAATTAATTTAAGAAACTAAAGCTTCAGGTTCATTTTCAATAAGATAAGCCAGATCTTTTAGAAATGCTGCACCATCGGCTCCATAGATAATTCGATGATCAGCTGTAAGGTTTACTTGCATTATCTTATTGACAGAAATTGATCCATCCTTATTAGCTAATACAGTTGGTTTAGATGCTGCTACGGCTAAAATTGCTCCTGTACCTGGAGGTAAGATCGCATCAAACCTATCAACACCAAACATTCCCAAATTTGACAATGTAAAAGTACCTGATGAATACTCATTAGGTTCTAATTGCTTTGATCTTGATCTCTTAACAAGATCCTTCCATTCTCTTGAAAGTTCAAATAAATCTGTCTTACATGGATCTTTAAGAACTGGCGTTATTAAGCCTCCTCCTTCCATCGCAACAGCCACTGCAACATTTATTATTTCTGGATAAGAAATACCTTCACTAGAAAATCTGGCATTTACTTGTGGATGATTATTTAAGGTTTTTGCTACTGCTTTTACTAATATCGCAGTCATAGTTACCCCATTCTCTTTTACTTTTTTATAGAAAGAATCTAATTTATCAGTATTTATTGAATATCCAACTCTGAAACAAGGCACTTCTAAACTTGATTCCATATTTTTATTAACTGCCTTTTGCAAGGTATTAAATTGAACTGTTTCTCCAGGTCTGCCAAAACTATTTCCAACTTCAGGTTTCTTTATTTCAAGAGATATTTTTGTATTAACGATTCCAGCCGAAGAATTACCTTCTCCGATCCATGGGACTGAGTTGGGTTGGCCATTTGCTCGCAAGACATCCTCTAGTTGAATTCTTCCATAAGGACCAGTACCTTTAACTTTGTCTAGGTCAATTCCCATTTGAGATGCAACTTTCTTTGCTTTAGGAGAGGCAACTAATCTTGAAGAGTTATTATTTGTTGATGCCTCGATCTTTGGTTGAATTATTTCAGCTTTAATTTTTTCTTTTTTCACCTGCAATTCAGCTTCATTTACTGAAGTTTCTACTTTTTTTTGATTTTCTGTTAACTTTTCTGAAGGACTTTTAGAAGCTACATTTTTATTTTTAGCTTGAACAGAAGCTATCTCGTTTTCATTCTCAACAATTAGTCCAATAGTTTCTCCTACAGGAGCTGTACTCCCTGCTGGCATTAAAACTGCTGCCAAATAGCCATCTTGAAAAGATTCAACATCCATATCAGCTTTATCAGATTCAACTACTAATACTGATTCGCCTCTTTCAACTTTATCACCAGGATTTTTTAACCACTCAACTATTTTCCCCTCAGTCATGGTTGAACTTAGAGCTGGCATAAATATTTCGTGAGACATAAGTTAGTAATAATTGCAATGGGTTAAAGGGTTTTCTACCAGATAATTTTCAAATATTTAGATTTGATACCCTTAAAAACTATTAATCTTATTATACGAAAACATGTTCAGGGTGGGAACTGTAAAAGTCTAAGAAAGTAATAAATAAATCCAAACTAAGATAAATAAATTAATCTTACTTTTGACTTATTTAAATTAAGTTCAATAAACTAAAAATTTATTGACTTCATAAAGAGATTTTTATGGATTATTTATGGATTGAATTATTCCATCTTTAACAGTTATTGAAACCTGCATTTTTTCAATCAGATTATCTCCTACAGAAACATCACAAAAGCTATCTATTTGGCCTTGATCAACAATTTCGTCCATTTTGAATTCACGTACCTGATTTTGTTGTTGCAATAAATTTCTTTTTTGCTCTTCAAATTCGTTTCTTTTTGCAGCTACCTGCTGTTGAATTTGTCCTACTTGTTCTTGCACTCTTGGATCTAAAGGGTTTGCCGATTGTGACCTAATATTATTAACGACTTGCTGCCCTTCTTGTTCAAGCTGAGATAATTGTTGATCAGTCGCTGATATCGCTTTACTTAACTCAGTTTCAGCATCTTCCTTCCAAGTAGGAGTTACTATTGCTTTGATAGCAATAGTTCTTTTGATCGAAATAGTTTCTTTTGAATTCATTGAAAATATGAATATGTATTTTTAATATAGAGATATCAAACCACATTTTCCTTTTTTATTTTATACATTTCTTCTATTTCCTCACAATATAATTTTTCAATTTCTCTACGTTTTTGCTTCAGAGTTTGAGTAAGTAAACCATTTTCAATTGTAAATTGATCTACAAAAAAGCAATCCATAATTTGTTCTTCATTTCTGAAACCCAATCTTTTTTTCAAGAGAAAATTAATATTTGATTTATAGAATTTTTTTATTTCTGTATTTTTATTAATGATGTCTAAACCTTTAATTTTAAATTTAGTTTCAATATATTCAAAATTTGGCACTATTAGGGCAGTTAATTTCTTCTTGTCTTGACCTATTAATTGAACTTGATTAATAAATTCTGCACTAAGGATTTGAGTTTCAATAGGATTTGGTTCAATATTTTCACCGCTAGATAGAACTATAGTATCCTTTGATCTACCAGTAATTACAAGTGCACCATTTGGAATTAAGTAACCCAAATCACCTGTATCGAACCAACCATCATTAGTAAGCACTTCTTTTGTAGCTAAATCATTATTTAAGTAGCCACTCATAACTTGAGGACCTCTAACAAGTATTCTTCCTATTTCGTATTTTCTTAATACCTTATTTTTTACTTCATTAACTATTTTAATTTCAGTAAAAGGTAAGGCTTGACCAGAAGAACCTCTTACATTTGCCCAAGTCCTTCTACAAGTTAATACTGGACTCGTCTCTGTTAATCCGTATCCAACTAAAACATTAATACCTAAGGCTTCAAAGAATAAATCAACATGTTCGGGTAAAGCTCCTCCTCCATTAATTGGGAATTTAAGTTTATTCCCACATAACTGCTCAAGTATACTTGGCCATAGAAAAGTATCTGCAATTTTATGAAAAATATACCTTCCCATGATTGAAAATAATATTGGTACTTTTGAATACAAATCAACTTTTTTCAAGCAAAGATTTCTGAATAATCTCAGATCTTTTTTAAAAATTGAACTATTTTTTAATAATAATCTTATTATTTTTTGTTTTTTAATGGGCATCTTTTTTAGAGCTGAAAAAAAACCATCATAAATTGCTTCCCATAATCTAGGCACGGTTGCCATAACTACTGGTTTGATATTTTTAATATCATCCTTTAAATATTTTGGAGAAGTATAAAATTGAGAGCAACCACAAGAAAAGAAAAAATACTCGGCACTTCTCTCATATGAATGCCAAATTGGCAAAACACTTAATACTGATGTTCCAGGTTTTGGATCTGCAATGCAAGCTAAATTCCTTATCTGATAAAGAAAATTTGAATGTGTTAAAGGGACACCTTTTGGTTTACCAGTAGTACCTGAAGTGTAAAGGATAGTTGCAATATCACTAGAAGTACATCTCTTTATTTCTGAGAAATAGAAAGATAAGTCTTTTAAAATCTTATAGTTTATAAAATTTTCCCAATTCATTAAATCATCAGAATTATCATCTTCTAAATTAAGGATAAATTTAAATTTCTTTTTATATTCTTCCCTTTTTTCAATTTTTTGCAAAATCTCTTTTGATTGGACTACTAAACCAACTGAATTTGAGTGCTCAATAATATATTCAAGTTCAACAGCAGGAGAATTACATCCTCTAACAGCATCTATAGCACCCAATCTCATTATTGCTTGATCAATAATGAGCCATCTTGGTGAATTTTCAGAAATAATAGTAACAACATCTCCTCTTCGAAGTCCAAGACTAAAGAGAACCTTAGAAGCTGTATTAATCAAATCTGCTATTTCATAATATGAAAAATTCTCTTTATCTTTCCCCCTAAGATCACTTACCGCTAATTTATCGCCACAAATAATTCTCAAATGATCCCATAATTGGTCAACATGATTTAATTTGTCTAAAAAACTTCTTTTTCTTAGAAAATTTTTTTCTCTAGACAAAGGCTCCTTAGATGGCCAATAAGCAAGATCTCTCATTTTTTAATAAATTATTAATTTTATGTTTAACTCTATTCTGATACAAAATCGATATTAAATTCTTCCTGCACAAATTTTTTAACAATCATTTTTACATCTTCAATTTTTATTTCCGAATTTAAATCAGAAACATTAACCATACTACAATCTTTTATCCCACATGGAATAATCCTATTAAAGTCTTTTAAATTACAACTAACATTTAAAGAAAAACCATGAATAGTTATCCATCTTTTACAACCTATACCAACTGAAGCTATTTTTCTATTATTAAACCATACGCCTGTAAATCCAGTTTTTCTAGAAGCTTTAATTTGAAATTCAGCAAGTACATTTATAATTAAATCTTCAATTTTTCTAAGATACCAATTTAAATCTTTCTTGTAGTTATTTAAATTTAAAATTAAATAGACAACAATTTGTCCGGGCATATGGCAGGTAACATCTCCCCCTCTATCAAGTTTAAAAACTTGAAAACTATCATTATTAACTAATGGAAGAATGTTTTCATTATTAGCTCCTCTTCCAATCGTGTAGCACAAATGATGCTCTCCAATCCAAATAACCTGTTTTGTTGAAATTCCTGAGATTAATTTTTCTTGATAATTTTTTTGCAATTTATAAACATCATTGAAATATGAAATATTATTAGGTTGTATAAGTATTGATGTCCTATTTAACATATTTATGTAAATTTAAAAAGAGAGAAATAACTTTTAGATTTTTATTATGAAAATTTTAATCCATGGGAAAAACATTGAATTAACAGAAGCTTTAAAAGATTACACTCAATCAAAGATACTAAAAGCCACTCATCATTACAAGGATATCGTTAAAGAAGCTGATATACATCTTTCAATAGAAAAAAATAAAAGAGTATCTTTCCAAAGTGCTGAAGTAACAATTTTTGCAAATAGAACAATAATAAGAGCAGAAGAAAAATCAGAAAATCTATACTCCAGTATTGATTTAGTGTCTAATAAAATTTGCAGACAACTTAGAAAGTATAAAGAAAGAAATTTTTCCAATACACATAATGCAAAAAACATTTTAAAAAAAGAGAATACTGAGCAAAATAATTCAATTGAATTTGAAAATAAAGATTTTATAAAAGAGGGAATTAAAGGAAATTTACCAGAGCCATCAATAAAAAAGAAGTATTTTGAAATGATGCCAATTTCTATTATTGAAGCCAGAAAACAATTAGATCTTATCGATCATAGTTTTTATGTCTTCAAAGATATGGACACTAATAAAATACAAGTAATTTATAAAAGGAATCATGGTGGATATGGATTAATTCAATCCAAATAGTTAATTATATGGCATATTTTGATTACGAATTTAATGAAAAGATAAATGCGATTATAATCAATCCTTATTTGTCTAAAGATGACTTTGATGAAAGTTGCACTTTGCTTAAAAAATATAATATTAAGAATATATCAACAACATTAAATTACTTAAGTCACTTGAGAAATGGCTTTGATAAAAAAATAAAAATAAATACATATATTTCATATCCATTAGCAGATTCTCCTATTGAAATATGTGATCAATTAATAAATCATGCAATAGAGCAAGGAGCAAACGGTATAGAATATCTACCCAAATTCTTTTACTTAGAAGATAATAATGATGAAAAATTTGCTAATGATATAGAGAAAATTAATAAAAAAGGATTACCTGTTACTTTAATATTTAATAAAAATAGAATGCAAGAAAAAACATTTTCTAAAGCTATACATATATCACTTGAACTGGGTATTCAAAATTATCAATTTGGGGATGGATTTGGCATTACTTTAAATTCATTTGAGATACAAAAAATTAAAAGTTTATTAAATAAAAAATGTCTTATCAAAGTTGCGGGGAATATTAGTAATCTAGATAAAACCTTAGAACTATTAGATAATGGTGTTGATAATATTTGTACTTCATCTTTTCATGAAATTTTTCAAGATATAAAATCAACTTAAATGCCTAATGAAACTAGATTAAGAGGGCTTTGTATTAAAGCAAGTCCATTAGGTGAAAATGATCGTTTGATTACGATTTTATCTGAAGAGAAAGGAATATCGCGTTTCGCTGCTCCAGGTGCAAGAAGAGCAAAAAGCAGTCTTTGTGCTGCTGCGCCTATTACATTATTAGAGTTACAAATCTATGGGAAAAGAAGTCTGAAAACTGTAAGACAAATAAAAATCATAAAAAGTTACAATAGCTTAGGTAAAAGTATTGAGTGCCTTTCAGCTGCTCAAGCCATCACAGAATTAACATTTCTTTTAGTAGGAAGCGATGATGCTCAAAATAACTATTTATCAACTGTTCTAATTCATTTAGATAGAATTTGTGAGTATCAAAACTCAAATCCAACTGATACAAAAATATTATCAATCTGTATTCAATCAATAGTCCATCTTTTAGCTGTTGGAGGTTTAAGCTTACCTGTACATTTTTGTTGTAAGACTGGAAACCCTCTTAATCCTCCATTAGGCAATTGGGATTGGGTATGTAATTTTATTCCAAATGAGGGCTTTACAACAAAAGACGATCCTCAAAGTATTCTAAAAATAAATGCTTCAGAAATCGCACTTATGCAACGTCTCCTATTCCCAGAATTACCTATTAAATCAAACGGGGAAATACTTGGTCCTAAAACAGTTTGGCTTAAATTATTAACTATTATTGAAATTTGGATTAATTTGCAATTAGGGAAAGAGTTGTCATCAATAAAAATAATAAAAGAAATTTATCAATAATTTTTAAAATTAATTTTTGAATAAAATATTCATAGCGATCTTTTATACTGTTAATTTAATAATTAGTTAGAAATCTTCAAGTGATACATATAGCTTGGCTTGGTAAAAAATCTCCTTTCTGCGGAAATGTCACTTACGGGAATTTAATTACAGAAAATTTAAAAAAAAGAGGGAATAAAGTAAGTTTTATTCATTTTGATAATCCCTCTACGAAAAACAAAACCGATTCAGTTTTTTTAGCTAATGATCCTGAAGTTAGCCTACCCTATTTAATTAAGTCTCAAGTTTATACAATTCCTTCTCCAAGAGCTGAGAGAGAATTAAAAAATTCATTAGAAAGACTAAAACCAGATATAGTACATGCAAGCTTAACTTTATCGCCATTAGATTTTAGATTACCTGAGCTATGCAATCAATTAAAAGTACCGCTTATAGCCACATTTCATCCTGCTTTCGATTCTAAAATTAGAAATCTTACCGCAAGTACTCAACAACTAACTTATCAACTTTATGCGCCCTCACTTGCAAAATACGACAAGGTTATTGTTTTTTCAATTGCTCAGAGAGAATTACTCGAAAAACTTGGAGTTGATAAAAACAAATTAGTTATCATTCCTAATGGAGTTAATCAAGAAATTTGGAAACCAACTTCAATACAAAATAAAAAACATAAATATATCAAAGAAAAAGTTGGCAATAAAAGAATCTTTTTATTTATGGGAAGAATAGCTAATGAAAAAAATTTAGAAGCATTACTAAGAGCTTGGCGTCAATCAAAAATAATCAATTGCAAGCTTCTGATAGTTGGAGATGGGCCGATGAAACCTACTTTAGAAAATAATTTTTATGATTTAGAAAAAAATGACTTGTACTGGTGGGGTGAAGAGTCAGATTTAGAAACAAGAGTTGCGATTATGCAACTGGCTGAAGCATTCTTTTTGCCGAGTCTTGTAGAAGGATTATCATTATCACTTTTAGAGGCAATGTCTACAGGAACTGCCTGTATTGCAACTGATGCAGGAGCTGATGGAGAAGTATTAGAAAATGGTGCTGGTATTATTATTTCTACCGAAAACGTAACAACTCAGTTAAAAACTATTATACCCATCCTTTTAAACCACTCTTCTTTTACAAAAGTTCTTGGAGAAAAAGCTAGAGAAAGAGTTTTAGAAAGATATACAATTGATAAAAATATAGATCTCTTAGAAGAGGTTTATAAAGACTCAAAATTTTAAGAGTTAATTAACTGAATTCTTTGCTTTTATTTCTTGCTGCGAGTATAGATTCAATTAGAGCTGATCTAAAACTTTTATTTTCTAAAACATTTAAAGCAGATATTGTCGTACCTCCAGGAGAGGTAACCATATTACGTAATTCAGATGTTCCTATGTTTGTTTCCTTCAATAATAAAATTGTCCCCAATATCATCTCAATCACTAACTCCTCAGAAAGTTTTTTATTTAAACCACCACTTAAACCTCCATCACTTAAAGAATCAATTATTAACGCAACAATGGCAGGTGCTGATGACGTTAAAGATAAAAATATATCTAAATAATCCTCAGGCATTTCATAAATTTTACTTGAATTCTGAAAAATCTTTTTTATAAATATTTTTTTAACATCATCTATTTTTGATCCCCAAGTAATTCCAGTTAGTCCCTGCCTTACTAATATAGGAATATTTGTAACAGCCCTAACGCAATTATGATTTGGAAATTTCTTTTCTAACTTATTCAAAGATACTCCCGCTAATATAGACACAATTGTATTAGATTGATTTTTATTGGCAGAAATTTCAATTAAATCTTCAAGTTGTTGTGGTTTTACTGATAGTATTTTTATAGGAGAATCCCAAACCAATTTTGATTCTGTAGAATTAGCTAAAAAAATATTAATTTTATATGGGTAGGAGTTTATAAGATTGTCAAAGCTTTTCCTTGATTTAACAAGGCAATAAACTTGATCTGGATTTATAAAATTTTTCTCTAATAATGGTGTAATAATAGCCTTTGCAATATTTCCAAAACCTATTATGCCTAGCTTATCTGACACAGATCAATTAAGAATATGCAGAAATTTTTGCATCTCCCCAAGCTGGCTGCGGAGCCGAGTTTGAATCTACATTTAACTTTAATGTTTGATCATTATTACTAATAGATGAGGGTGCTGCCTCCTCTGGGAATGAACTTGAAATACTGACGCAGCTTGGAGCAAATAAAAATATACTTTCGCCAATTCTTTCTTGATGTCCATCTATAGCGAAAGTACCACCTGCTATAAAATCTACTGCTCTTTGAGCCTGATCTGGATCCATCATTGTTAAGTTCAAAATTATCGTTTTTCTTTCTCTTAAAGCTTGAATTGCTTGTGGCATTTCATCAAAATTTCTTGGCTCCATCAAATTAACCTCAGAAGATGAGCTTGATATTCCAGGCATCCCAACAACCTTTGATGACTTATTATTCATAAATTCAAAAGGATTAGCATTAGCTAATGGATTTAAATTATTTTTATTTTGCTTTTGATAGTTCATTGCATCAAACTCTTCTTCAGAAGCATAATCAAGATCGTCAAAATCATCATCTAAATAATCATCGCCTGCAACAACAGCTTTCAATCGAGAAATAAGTGACACTATTAAATCCTCTTGAGTTTATTTTATGAGCCTAATGACTCAATTAGTAATTAATCAATTTAAATTGATAAAAAAACTACCTGTTCTTAAATAACGCTAATTAGGCTTTTTAGCAAGTTTTTAATAAGTTTTTATTGATTATTATTAATTTCATAAATAAATTATCTTTCACCAAAAAGTATAGATCCTAGCCTTAACCAAGTGGATCCTGCCTGAATAGCTTCATTCCAATCATTTGACATGCCCATAGAACAATCAGGTAATTTTAAGGCGTCGGCTATTTCTCGACATCTAGAAAAAAGTTTAAAATTTTCTTTCTGGGTCAATCCTTTTGGATTTATAGTCATCAATCCCATTATTTCTAAATTTTTAATTTTCCTTATTTCATTCCATTCTGAAATTAAATCATCGTACTGCATACCACCTTTTGAAGGATCATTAGCTAATTTGATTTGAATCATTATTTTTTGAGTTTTATTAATATCATTTGCTGCATTTGAAATCTTTGATAAATGCTTTATAGAGTCAACTGAATGAATGTAGTCAAAACACTTCACTATTTTTCGAATTTTATTACTTTGAATTTTACCTACAAAATGCCACTTAATATTTATTAAATTTTTTAAAATAATTTGTTTTTCATATGCCTCTTGAAATTTACTTTCACCAAAATGATTTTGACCAGAATTATATATTTCTTCTATAAAAGTAGAATCAAAACCCTTGCTTACTGCTAAAAGTTGAACTCTGGCTGGTAATTTTTTCTTAATTTGTAAATAATTTGATAAGTCCAAAAGCTAAATAAAAGTTTGTTTGAATAAGTTTTCCCATTTAGGTAAATCTATTGAGCCATCTCTTCTCGCCCTTTGTAAATTTATTTCTGCCTTATTTCTTGCATCTAAATAGGGTATTACTTCAAATAAAATTTCCCTAGATTTTATAGTTACTAGGAAAAACATCTTTTGTGCATAAAGAGTAGCATAAATATCCTGCCCCTCATTTACTGGAGAAACTTTATACAACATTCCAAATGTTGGATGATTTAAATAACTTTCTGAAATCAAGTTAAAAATAATTGTTATTTATAATGAACCATACTGTTTTCTAAGAAAAATTGCTATGCCGATAAAAAATATAGCTAGTGTATTCACAAATAAATTAAATAATGTTAATTTTTTTAAAGGTTTAAATTTTTTCAAATTTAAAGTTATAAATTTTTTAGATATTAGAGAATCAGCTCCCTGCTCAATTCTTAGAAAGATATTAAGAAATAATCTTTCAACAATAGTAAACAAAATATTAATAGAATTTTTAAATCCTAATTTTCGAAAGTTTATTGATCTTACTGATGCTGACTTAATAAGATTTTGAAACTCTTCCTGAACAAGCGGTATAAATCTCAAAGCAAGTAAAAGTTGGAAAAGCCATTTATTTATTGGTAATCCAATTCTTCGCAAAGGGCTCAAAAACCAACTTAATGCCCAAACCAAGTCCTCTTTTAAAGTGGTTAAGAGGATCAAATTAACGCTATGTACGAGAGTAAATATTAATGTGGATGTTTTAATCCCTAACTCAAAGGATTTCTTAGATAAACTAAAAGGCCCAAAATTAAAAATCCCAAATTTTTTAATAGGCAACTCTAAAATATTCCAACTATATTTATTTTCTAGTATTAAATCTAATTCTTTAGGATCTCTCAATGGTATTTCTAAAGCTGGAAAACTTGACGAGGCAAATATTGATAATAAACCTATAAAAAAAGATAATAATAAAAGAAAAACAATTGGTCTCCACCAAACCCTTAAAGGAAGAAAACTTGTAAAAGTTATAACAAAAAGGCAAACAACTAGTCCAATTCTCCAGTAAGTTCCTGCCCAAATAGGTGTTATTAAAAAAATAGATAAGATTACTAACTTCAATCTACTATCTATAATTCTTAACCAGCTTTTATTTCCATCAACGTATTGTCCAAGAGGAAATTTAGTAAGAATATTCATCAATCTATATCAATTAATTTAATTTCTTTTTTAGATATTTCCCTATCTAATGTTCTTTGCTGTTTACCTCTCCAGAGTAAAATGATAGGTGTACCTTCAAAACCTAAATTCGCTCTTATTTGTTTCTCAATATATCTCCTATAAGTACTTCCAAATAATTTTGGATCATTTACAAAAAGTGTAAATGTAGGAGGTTTATTCCTAACTTGAGTACCATAATAAATTCTTCCTTGTTTTCCGCTCCTTTTTGTTGGTGGACTTTTCCAACTTAAAGCCTCTTTCAGCACTTCATTGACAACAGAGGTTGAGACTCTTCTTCTATGCTGATTAACTGCATCAATAGAATGTTCAAATATATTTTTTACTCTTTGTCCAGTCAAGGCAGATATAAAAATCATTTGAGACCAATTAAGAAAATATAATTTAGACCTTAAATCTTTTTCAATTTGATATATTGTTACGCTATCTTTTTTTATTAAATCCCACTTATTTACAACGATTAAACATGCTCTTCCCTGTTCCTCAATTCTCCCAGCCAATCTTTGATCTTGTTCTGTAACACCATCTATTGCATCTAATACCAATAAACAAATATCACTTCTATCAATAGATTTAAAAGATCTATTAATTCCAAAAAATTCTGTTCCATACTTTACATTTTTCTTCCTTCTTATACCTGCTGTATCAACTATTTTCCATAAATGATCACCTCTTTTTAAAGTAGTATCAATTGAATCGGTCGTAGTTCCACTTATATCGCTAACAATTGCTCTTTTATTCCCACATATCGCATTTAATATACTTGACTTACCAACGTTAGGTCTTCCAATAATAGACATTAAAATTTTTTCTTCTTTCTCAACTTCAATCTTTTGAGGTAATTCTGAAATAACAAGGTCAAGAAGATCTCCTGTCCCAGAGCCATGTATTGCTGATAATGGATATGGTTCACCTAGACCTAATTTCCAGAAATCAGAAGCTAATGAAGATCCCAATGTTGTGGACTCACATTTATTAACTGCTACGAAGATCTTTTTATTTGAATATCTTAACCATTTAGCGATAGCAAGATCACCATCAGTTAAACCTTGAGTTCCATCAACAACGAATAAAGCAATAATTGATTCTTCAAGGGCTAGAAATATCTGAGCTCTAATTTCTGGTAAGAATTCACTATCATCATCAAAAATTAATCCCCCTGTATCAACCACTTGAAACTCTTTACCACCCCATTCAGCAATTTGATAAGTTCTATCTCTTGTTACACCCGGAGTATCATATACAATTGCATTATTTGTTTGGCATAAACGATTAACTAAGGTTGATTTACCAACATTAGGTCTTCCAATAATGGCAATAGTGGGAAGAGACAAATAATTTTTTAAAGCACTACTTCAACTATACATTTAATATCATTTTTAACTTTAAATAATTATCTCATTATTAATTAGCCTTATCATTTATATCTAAAATTTAGATTTTTTCAGGATTAGTGAGATTTGGCATTATTCCCTCTTCACAAATATTACTTTTTGAATCTTTTGCCCAGGAGATAAGCCAATTAACTGCTGTTATTCTTCTATTTCTTCTTGGATAAAGTTCATTTAATTTATATCCTTTAAAATTCAAAAATTCTTTAATAATATTTTTATTAAATTTATTTATTGATCTTGTTAGATGAATAGATGCTTTTCTCTCTGAAATAATTTGGGGTGCCTGAGGGTAATAATTTGACCAATAATTAGGCGTTTCATTACTATAAAACCAACTCTCAGAATGTTGATCTTTTTTATAAAAAAGCCTTTCCCAAACCAATTCACAAACAAACCTATCAGAAATCTGATCGTTAATTATTGCTAAAAACATAGATCTACTTAATTCCCAAGAAAAATTTTTCTTCAATTTTCTAATTTAAATTTATCTTTTAATATATTTGAAATAATTAAAGAAAAAAAACACAACTTACATTTTTCAATAATTTAACTAAACCTTATGATCAATAAAGAAAAATAAGGAAGGTTATCATCCTTATAGTTACTAGCATTATCTATAAATTGATTAAATAGTCCTACATTGGAAGCTAAAAGAGTTTTATTTATTAAACCCTCTTTTTTTAAAATTTCTTTAACCCATGGCCATCTTTTTCCTATCTTTAAGATTCCTAAAACATTTTTATTAGTATTTGCTTTATTTAGTAATGAGATAAGCTGATTAGAGTCATTAGGACATTCTAATATCTTTAAAATCTCTCCTTGTTTTACTAAGTCATAATTAGCATATGCTGCTGCTGCACTGATTGAGGAAATCCCTGCTAGTTTTTTTATGTTTACTTCTGGTTCTAAATTATGAATTTTTTGCAATATATATGAAGAGCTTGCAAAAAGTGATGGATCTCCTAAACAAAGTAATACCGCATTATTTTTCTTATTAAGACAAGTAATTATCTTTTTTGCTCCAAATTCCCAAATTTTTTCAGGATTGAATGCTTCCCTTGCCATAGGAAAAATGATTGGTATTTTTTTTTTAAATCTTATATATTTTTTAACTATATCTGCTGCATAACTTTTATTATCATTGTTAGATACTGGAAAAAATATATACCTTGCTTCTTTAATAGCTCTTAATGCACCTAATGTTAAAAGAGAAGTATCTCCGGGTCCAACTCCAACAACAGTTAAAGTAGGAACTTTATGTTTTAAGAATGGATTTTTATAATTCTTAAAAATATTCTTCATTTTGGATTTATCAACTATGGATTCTAGGCTGAGGAAAAGTTTCAGACAAGATTTGAGTTTCCCTTCTTGCTAATTCATCCAATCTAATAGAAATTTCTTTTTTCGAAAACTTTTCATGGGCCAACTTCCAATATATCCCAAAATGTCTTGCTTCACTTTCTAATAAAGAGCTATAAAGTTTTCTAAAAGAAGCATCCTCAAAATTCAAGGCAAGTATACTAAGCCTCTCATGGCTTCTCGCTTCTATTAGACCAGCTATCAGAAAGCTATCAAGCATACGGCAAGGTTCTTCCCTTCTTATATTTTTTGCCAACTCAGAGCCATAAGGAGGAGGCTGCAATGCTTTTATTTGCAAACCTTTATCTTTTAAAAAATAAAGTATTTTTTCAAAGTGTTCTAACTCTTCTCTAGCAATAGGACTTAAAACTTCTGCTAGTTTTTCCTCGGATGGGTATTTAAACATTAATTGAATAGCTACTCCAGCGGCTTTCCTTTCACAATGTGCATGATCAATTAAAATTTCAATAGGATTGGATAGCGCTAATTTTATCCATTTTTCAGAACTTATTGATGATAAATATTTGATGTGAAAATTTGGCCTTTTTATCATATTTTTTATAGAGATTTACTTCTTTAAGTAGCCGATTATCCCATCAAGAGCGAGAAAATAACTATTAATACCAAAGCCAGTAATTAATCCAATTGCTTTATCTGAGAGAAAAGATTCCTTACGAAAATCTTCTCTATTAAAAATATTAGAAATATGTAATTCAACAAAAGGAATTTTTGATCCAATTAATGCATCTCTAATGGCAACTGATGTATGCGTAAAACCTCCTGCATTAATCATTATTCCTTGAAAATAACCAATTGATTGTTGAATCTTATCTACAATTTCGCCTTCATGGTTACTTTGGAAGCATTCTAGAGTTACTTTACTTTTTTTAGCAACACCACACAATTCATTTTCTATTTGTTTTAGTGTTAATTGACCATATATTTCTGGTTCTCTTGTACCTAAAAGATTAAGGTTAGGACCATTTAACAATAAAATATTCATTTTTTTAAGCATCTTTTATTAAGATCCTATCCATAAAGGGAAAAAAAACCAAAATATTTGTGCACAAGGTGACCATTAACTGATAAATTTTT